>Ga0190334_1000657_pt1 | contig 16363 bp, 35 predicted proteins | sample 48720478_MG_FD_161270 | JGI IMG/M metagenome (GOLD analysis project Ga0190334, IMG submission 161270) | Hydrothermal vent sediment bacterial communities from Southern Trench, Guaymas Basin, Mexico - 4872-04-7-8_MG | ecosystem: Environmental > Aquatic > Marine > Hydrothermal vents > Sediment ...
GATTCGGCGTCATTCTGACCTTTCTTCGCCTTCTTTCAGTTTAAAGAATCCGCTATCTCCTATTTCTTCCTTTATTTTTCTCTTTATTTGTTTTAGAAGGTAGTCAAAACTCATTTTTTAAACCCATCAAAGGTAACTCTGAGAGTTCCTTCATAGAAGGAGATGAAACTTGGAACAACATAATCAAAATCCTTCACAAATTTTTTGTTATCCTCAAGTATCTTAAATATTAGCTTGTCAAGGGCGTTGTTCAACATCATATATGGGATAGTAAATAGATTTCCTTCACTCATTTTACTAAAAGATAATATGTTTTTAAAAACATCCTTTTTTATTTTTATTTCTAAATCAAAGGTGGAAACAAGCTTCATCTTCGGTTTAGAAAGAAAGTCCCTTACATTAATCCAATTGTGGGCGGTCGCAAAAATTTGAAATTTATCTTTAACCATTCTTTCACCTTTTTAATATCGTCTTTACTTATAGAAGAAAAAATTATTCCTAATGCAATAGGGAGTAATCCTATTCCGAATAAGAAATGTATTTTAAATAGGATGAGTATTCCTGCTATTGCCCCAAACACATTCCAATAATCCGTTTTATTCATATCCCCATATATGTTATTTCTACTATATAAACTTTACGATTTTAGGATATGAAAAAGAAAAGAAGGAGAGTTAACCCCTCCTTCTTTTATATTGACTTCTTTTCTTTTCCTCTTCCATTTTCTCTAATACGGCGTCGAGAAATGCCTCTGTGTCGTCATCCTCATAATAGAAGGGGTCTCTCACCGTTCCAAGCTTATCTCTTGTTCCCAGTTGAGTATAATTATATAATAGTTGGAAGAACCTCATATCTGGGTGTAATGTCCAGAGTTTCCCTATCTTATAAAGTATTCTTTCAATTCTTTTTGGGTCCCGTGCCATAAAAACACCCTATTTACTTCTTTATTATTTCCTTCCAATTAGTTATTTTATCAGGAATATGGAGGAAGTGTTTCTTTAAAAATTTTTTATTCATAAACCAATGCCCCGCCCCATTTTTATCATCATCTAAAACAACATCGTATAGTTCTTCCCCATATCGTATAAGAAAAAATGTTTTTTTCAGGTATTCCTCTATATCTTTCTCTGGGAACTCCCAATTACTTTTGTCCGTGCTTTTATTTAGTTTGAAACGCATACCTACTTTTAGTTTTTTTGGGAAAGACATAAGACCACCTTTTCTGATGAAAATAGTAGCAAGGAGCTACACCCCAGTGGGAGTGTATATCCTTGCTTTTACTGGTTTTGTCCTCTTTTGGATAAATCATAACGGAGTTCATACTCCCATTGGCAGAGTTTCCTATCAATAATATCTTCTATCTCATTAATAGCGTCCCCAACACTATCATATTTATCCTCATACCCATAATCACTTGCCTTTTTATTAATCTCTATCATCCTCTTAACAAAATTGGTTATGTTAAGGGAGATATTTTTAATTTCTTCCATTTTTTAACACCTGCTTCCAATTAGTAATAATGTTTTTTAGTTTAAGCCTACCACTTCTAACATAATACTTTCCTCCTTTAAATTCGTATTTTGGAACAGGTTCAAGTGGTTTGTTTTTATTACTCCTCCACATGATAAATTCCACAAAATACCATTTCTCACCGGGGTTAATTTTAGGTAAATTACGACCGCCTATTCCTATAATTTTACCATAAGACCCTGTTTGAATACCACAAAGTTTTTCATCCTTACATACTTCAACCATATCACCTATTTTGAATTCTCCACACATAATATCACCTTTTAAAGAAGCTATGGTAGGCGAAGAAGTCTTCTTCGCCTACCAAAAAGCTCCAGAGGGGTTTTACAGGTTTAAGTTTTTAATTCCTCGCTATTTAATCATCTACCTAATATGTTTTTCCAATTATCAATCCTTTCTATTAACTGATAAATATGTTTAACCCCATCATACCAAACATTTTTTCTTGGATCCCAACCTATATGCCAGGTGTTTCCATATCCAGGAACAGAAAGACCTGCTCCATTTTCACCATCATCTCTTAAAACATTAGCAACATTCCCAGAAACACTATGAATTTTACCTGTAAAGCCTATTTTTAGTATTGTGCCATCCGAACTCACACTACAACCGCACACTCTCATCCCAGGACAAAGTTCTGTTATTTTTTTAATCGGTAATAACTCTCTTCCCTTAAATATTATTTTCTTTCTTTTTTGTAACATTTTCCTCCTCTCTTTTCTTAATAAAAACTTCAAGGCGTTGCTTACGCAAACTTTCTTCCCATTTTTCCTTCCCACTACAAATATCGGTATAAGAACACCACCGGCAACGACTACCCTCGTGCTTTGGGTAGTCGTTTAAAACCGTAGAACGAGTTTTATTATATACACCCAGAATGGTATTTCGGGCATACATAAGGAGCGATGGTGTTACCTCCACCAAATATTCCTCACCATACCTAAGGAAAATAACCCCCGCAAAATCAGGGGTTCTTTGGTTTTGGCTTTGGTATAGAAGGGAGTAGATAGCTAATTGCCTCTTATACTCCTCTGGTAAACCTATACCATACTTGGAACTTGTTTTGTAATCGCCTATAGTGAGTATACCGTTAAAATCCTCTGAAACCCTATCAATAAAACCACAACATTTAAGTTTCTCGTCCTTTACATATAATTCTCTGAATTTAGGACGCAACAAGAACCAAGCGTGGGCAGAATTCTCTGCTTTTTCTGCCTGAATAAGAGCATCAACTTTACGCCTAAAACTAATAAGATATTCATTTAACATAAAAAGTATGTCGGAACGAAAAATGGATAATTTGTCCTCTGCCAGCTCTAAATCCTTTATGTTTTGCTCATTATTATTCCACGCCTTCTCAAAACATTCCTTCATATGTTCTGCCATATCCTTCTTATGATACTTAAAAAAGTATTCAAGCGCCTCATGAACAACACCCCCTTTTATTAAATGAATGTTTGGCTTAACCTTGATTTTAGCAATATAGGAATAAAAATAGTTTCGTGGGCAACTAAGATAGGTGTTTATACTACTTGGGCTCAGAATTTTTTGCGGTTCAAGAATATTTGAACTCATGGTTTCCCTTATTTCTTTTAATTCAGATATTTTAATCAGTCCCCCTTAATAACCTTTTTCCAATTACGGACAGGTTTTTTATTTTCTAACATCAGCCTTCTTTCGGTATTAGCCACTATATTTTCATATTCCTCCTCAGAATAATTAATAACATTCTCCCCACAGTTGCCGCAATAAACATCATCTCCAAATTCGCCACTCTCACCGTCGTGATAATCTATTTCACCGTAATCCACAACCTCACCTTCTTTATCAATATAAACTTCTTGTGTTCCGTAAGAAGTAACATCCTGTGTGGTTGTAAAGTTTTCTGCTTCTCCACACTCCTCACAATAATACGGCATCATTACCACCTCCAAAAATAGAGCCTTCCACAACAGGTTCTTTTTCTAAATCGTATGATGTTTTCCTAATTTTAACATTTATAATATCATTAGCAGGAGCTTCTGTATTGCCTATATAAGTCTTAACATAATCTTTTCCTTTAATATAATTAACTATATTACTGACTATTTTCCCAGCGAGTTCATTATTTACTGGGGCACAAGCTTTCTCTCCACAGGCTAATTCAGTTACCTTTCCGTGTGTAAGTGATTTCTCATATTCTTCAACTTCCTTTTTTTCTCGGCAATCAATAAGATAGTGTCGCATATTGAACATTCCAATCCTACCATCAACCCAGATAATGGGATAATCTTTTAACTTATCAAACAACATTTTCCTTGCTTCAAAGGAATCAAAGAAACAACAATATATCGTGTCCGGTAAAGGAATGACTTCTGTTTCTTCATTTATTTCCTCGTTAATAGTTATAATGTTTGTTAATCCTGCTTCATTTTTTAAAATCTCAGCCATCGCCTCAACTTTAGGCATACCAATTTGTTGAAAATTGTATGCCTGTGGCGAAATGTTCTCACTACTGACTTTATCCCTATCTATTAATTCAATATTTTTGAACCCTGTCTTTGCTAATATCCTTGCGACGTGGGAACCAACACTTCCAACACCGAAAACTTTAATAGTGTATTGATTAATCTTATCAGGTATTAGTTTTGCCTGCCTGCTTAAATCAAGCTCATTTACCTCTTCTTCTTTTTCTTCTTCTTGCTTTTCTCCTTCTTTTTCGTTTTTTTCCTCCATTTTTTCCCCTCCTTTTTAGTTTTACTCGTATCTGTCCTTGCTATAGATTTTGCGGAAAAATTATTTTTTTCTTCTGGTAACCCATTATCATTAACTCCTGTTAAATCCATTAAGGTTTGTTCTTGGTATTCATCAATAATCCTATCCACTATTTTAGCAATATGAACTCCGAATACTTCAAGGCTATGCCAAGTTGGGTCAAGCATAAGACTTCCTAAAATGTGGTTTTCATTATCATAAACCGAAGCAACCTCACAATCTGGCGCCGCCTCGCTCCAAACAACTTTTAAGTCCCTGTTAATTTCTAATTGATTAATAATGGTATCAACTAATTCGGGCTCATCATACACCACTATTTTATCCCCCTCCTTGTTTTGTTCAATAAATCCTCTTTTTGGTTGTTCCGTATTAACTTCCTGAATTAATTGTTGTAAGTTTTTATCACCGTAATCCCCGTTTTCTTCTTCTATTTTCTCTAAATCACACCACTCCTTTAATAGGAGTTTATTATAATTAATGAATAATTGGAGGAGTTTCTTTCTAAATTTATTAAAACTTTTCGGCGCAGGCTGTAATTTAAACACGGTTCTCGCACCATCCTTAAAAGTTAATTCTGTTGGGTTTGGCCTAACAACATCTCCAAGGAAATTATTAGGACGAATAGCGTTCTTTAATATTTGTTTGAAATCTTGCCCTGTTTTAACCACACAACCGCCGTGTTTAAACTCCATACTTACCTGCTCGTTCTCAGCAGGAGAGAATTCAAAACCGTAGCTGGTTTTTATAAGGTTATTATCTACATAGAGCCGTTGGTCTTTTCTTTCCTCTTCAACATTCCCAAAAAGTTTTTTAAGGGCCTCAACATCGCTTTCCAAAATCACTTTCTCACTCCTATTATAATTATAGTTATAATTATAGTTATTGCCTCCGTGATAATAGGTGTGAGTATAAGGGAGAGCTTTACCGTAGTCAAACACCCCCCGAGAAACCGGTCTCTCAACAACACATTTTTTCTTTATTGCCTCACATATCCTTGCTAACTCTTTATCTTCTGGGGAACACTCATAAAATATGTTTATTCTTTCGTTTAGGATTGTAACTCTTATTGGGTTACGAATATCAATTCTTACCTCTTTCTTCATCTCTCCATTATCCCAAGCAGTTTGTAAGAAGATAAAGTAAGGACGCTTTGCGTCGGCATCCATAAAAGTATCAAAGGTTTCATCTTCATCGGTAGAAGAACAACTTGGGCTACCCCCTGGGTGACGGTGCCAATAAAAGTTTATTTTACCCAATTCTTTCGTTGGAACTTCCTGTATAATATTCTTCCACATCTCTCCTGTGAAATGAACCGTTGCTCCGGTAACATATTGTTTGGGATAATAAAGCTTATCAACATAAAAATATTTATTTCCGTCAACGGTTCTAATTCTGACGGTGCCAACAGCCCCTATCTCTGTGTCTAAATGTTCGGTAAACCACTTTATTTGCCTATGGACATTATAGGCTAACATTACATTTGCCTTAAACTCTGACATTTTTTTCCCTCCGAGTGTTTTAAAACACTTTCATTCCTTTAAATTTCTTAATATTAATGTTATAATCATCCGCTTTCATAAGCTTTCTTTGTTCGCCTGTTTTAATCCTATCTTTATCATTAATCATTATTCTGTTTCCTTTCTCATCCCAAATCGGATAACCGTGTTGTAACCTGTTATCATAAAAATCCCATATCTTAACATAAGCGCCTTCATTTCTATATGTTTTAATCCAAAACCATAATAAGGTGGCTAAATCAACAAACTTATTAAAGGATAAACATTCATAAATCTTATTCCTCCCATCACCACTACCAAAGCAAGGAGTGCCACCATGGGAGTCAGCATGTGGGTGGGGATGTCCATCAATATCGGTTTCTCCCTTAACTTTGAAACCATCGGGGGTTATGACAATTTCTATCCAACCCAAGTAACAAATTCTCTTACCAAGCTTCTTCCCCATATCGCTCCTTTTGAAATTTGGTATTGTTATGGTAGCAGGCTTAAATTTAATACATATACCGTCGTATTGTAAATCAATTTCATCAACAAACGGTAATTTTTTCACCTTATTAACCTCATTAAATATGGTTTTGCCAGAGGTATTAATAGTATTGGATATAAATATTTTCTCCTGCTCTAAACGATTTAACCTATCAAATAACAGCCTAATATTATTTTCGTTACTTGAAATATCTCTTGTTATCCTTTTTTTATCCTGTTTTATTTCTTCTAACTTCTCCCTTGCTCTCTTTAAGAACCCAGAAATAAAAATCTTTTTTTGTAAGGTAGTAATATTGGTTTTGACAGGTTTAAGAGATTTTAAGACGGCAAACAAATCTTTTAATGGTTTTGATATTTCTGTTTGAAGGGGAAGAATTTTTCTTATTAAGAAAGGATTATAATATAGTCTTATCAGGTTTCTTTCTTTAAAATATCTTCCTATGAGAATATTGTTTCCTATCTTAATATCAATTATTTTTTCTCCTTCAAAAGGACTAATGAAGGGAGCTTCATAAACAACTTTAAATTCTTCTTTGTTAGGTATATCAGTTACATCCCCATATTTATTATACAACAAATCGTTCATCCTTGTATAGAATCCTGGTGGAACTTCCTTTTTAATTCTACCATCAACCCCGGTATCAAAGACAAGGGTAATCTTTTTATTAATAGTAGCATTTCTTTTAAGGTTAAAAATAGAAGTTACTACCTCAATACCAAGCTCCTTGAACTTTTTATCTAAAAGCTTTAATATGAGGGGGTTTCCATCAAGTCCATTAAATTTCTCTTTATAATCAAACATATTTTTAAAGACGGTTTTAGAAACATCTTCGGGCCTCAGGCTCTTCATAGTTTTTACCTTTTTAATCAACCTATCAATTAATTTAATGGCTTCTCTTCCCTCATAATTAATTTCTTTATCATTCATCCTAATTTTTCCAAGTAATTCTTTGCCTTTTGTAAACTGAAAGGTTTCATTATCAAGCCATTTTTCCTTGCCTTTTTTTCCTAACTTATTCACCACAATCCTTAAAATATTTTCTATTAAATAAGGGTTATCATCCTTAAATTTTTTCACTTTACTCATAATATCCCCTCCTTCTTTTTTTATAGGAGTATTTGAACATAAAAAAAAAATAAAAAAGAGTTTTCGGCTTAAGCTGACTTAATCTCGGGTGAGATTATGTAAGTTTCGCCGTTAACAACCTCCGAAGAAAGTCTTACCGTTTCTCCTGTTGATTTTGCGGTCACTGATTCCTTGCTGTCGTCAAATGTGTAACCTGATTGCTCAATAAGTTCCTCAACAGTAGCTCCTTCTGGCAACAAACAGGTTTCAACGCCATTTACACCGATTCTTCCTATAGACGCTTCAATAGCGCCTTCTATTGGCCTACTCCTTCTCCTGCTGGTTGTTGTTCCAGAACCTTGTGCGTTATAGGCTCTGGTTATTGCTGCCTTTTGTCCGGGCAACAAGTCGTCAAAATCCTCGCCATACATTCTGTTGGCAAGGGCGTTCTTTGACATCCTTGGCATATTACCACCTCCAAGTTTTTTATGCCGTTGTTAAATCCCTACAACTCTTAGGGATAAACATTATTTACGAATTTTAAGGACATCATATATTCCAAAAAACATACCATTATACATCCTTCCGTAAGGAATTCTAACTAAAGCATAACCATTATTCCAAGCAACCTGCTGAATGTAAGACTCAATTTCGTAAAGGTCTTGATGAGTATAAGCTACTTTCGTGCCTTTTCTATAACAGAATGTAAAGGCTAAAACACTATCATTAGCAGGAAGCTTATAATCAAAATATTTTTTAATATCCGACTTTGGATTAACCTCGCTATTCCCCTTAATAGAACAACAATAATCAAACCAAATACCGCCACACTTATTTTTCCCCTCTTTTTTAATCATATCAAAATAATCGCCTAACCACATATCGTATGTAGCATTATGATATTTTTTAATCTTATCAAAGGCGTTGGTAGGGTTTGGAACCTCCACTCTCTTAATACCATACTTTTTTAATGTTTTAAGGGTTAATAGGGCTTCGCTTTCAAGCACTACAAAGAATTCTTTTCCCTTGTTTCTTAATTTAAAGGCTTCGGCAACTCTTTTATTGTTCTCTTTTTTTATTGGGTTTTTTGAAAGCTTCCTATCATATTTTTCTCTTTTTCTTTTCATCTTCGCCCCCTTATTTATCCAAAACCATTTTTTACCCATAATATCCCTCTTAATATGGTTTAATCTGTTTTTATTCACTCTTGAATAGTAGTATTTATAAAGATTATGTTTTTAAATGGGACTACACCTTAATCCTCTTTTTCCAATTCTTTATTGGTGGCTCGTGCCTTCTTGCTATCATTTCGCCTGTAATAACATAACCGGCGTCAATATTATAGTAACGGTTAGTGGTAGTTGGTATTATACCTGTAATAATAACTTTCTTTCCCGCAAGATTTTCGGAAATGTTTTTCTCTCTTAACTTTTTTTTGTCCTTTATTAATATCACCTCATCATATATTCTTATATTACTCATCTTCCTAAACTCCTCCTATTTTTTTTTTCATTATAAGCCTTCCATTTTAAGTATTCTGCTTTTTTGACCTGAATGTTTATGAAATCCTTGTGGTATCTTAACAAGGTTACCATACTTTCTTCCCTCGTTCAACTCTGTTTGTTTTGGGAAAACCTCGTGATAACCAAGCCCAACCCTATTTAACCGTGATTTAACAAGCTTCTGCCCAAACGAAGCTTGAACAGGATTTTTAAAGAATATCCATATATGATAGCCACGCCTACCACTAAATTCAAGTATTCTGGGAAAATCTTCAAAAAGGTCAAAGATGATGTTGGCTTCTGCCTTGACCCGGCGTAATTCTGCCTCTTCTTCTTTGAACCCACATTTTGGACAAACCCATTTCCAATCCTTTTCATCAATATAAACTCCTTTATCACGGCACTTCTTACATTTCTTCTTAATATCAATATCAATACAAGCCCACTTAATAGTGTTGTCGTGATTAAGGCAGTATAGTCCATAAGTTTCTTTTCCTGACATATGATTTTCAATATCCTCAAGAGTTATTGGCCTTCTTTCTGGATAATAATAGCCACCGGGCTGTTGTTTAGCAAAAACATCTTTCCTATGAACAAAAATGTTAAATATTTCTTCTGCGGATAGCTTTATCATCTGTTTAACACCTCTCTCCAATTAATTTTGGCAGGAATAAAATGCTTTGGGTCTTCAACAAAATCCCGTATCCAACCACCTTTTAAATCTCCTTCTATTTCTGGAAAATAATATAAAAAACCGTCGTGTTGAACCGTATAAATTTTATCCTTAATAAAAAATTTGGAGGCTATACTATTTCCTGGATTAACACATTTCAGTTTTGTGCCTTCTTTATACTTGTGTTTTGGTTTCCACATCTTTTAAACCCCATCAATTTTTTATAATATTTCTCTCCTATGTTTTTTTTGATTATATTCCTTTTTTATCAATTCTTAAAAATGTTTGTTGCCCCCTCTTTTAGTAAATCTTCATAAGGGATAATTCTTCTTAACCGTGGTTGAAATGGTTTTTTATCAGGTGTTAAAAAACAATATTCTATTTCCGCATACGGTTTTTTATTAAGGAATTTTAAATAATTAAAAAATTCAACCAATTTTATTGAATTAGCCGAACACTTTACTTTAATACCGTTTCTACTTAACAAAAAAGCTCCTTTACTCTTCCCTTTAATATGGGTTATTATGGGGAGTTTTTCTTCAATAAGCCTTTTACACTTATACATTACTTTACTATTCATATCTTTTAATACTAATCCTTCAGTATTGTTTTTAAGGACAAAATTCCACCCCTCCTCAAAAGTCTTAAATCTTTTAGGATAAGATAAGTGTTTAAACCCCTTTATTATTTCCTCTATTTTCATTCTTTTAGTCATAACATCTGCTTCCCTAAAATTTTTTCCTTCAAATTCTAAAATATCAAAGATATAATATTTTGTCCTCCCCCAATTAATTTTTTTATTTAATAATAAAACATTCCCCCAAGGGATAGCGATTTCTCCTATAAAAAACCCATTAAGATTTTTTAATTCTTTTAATATGTGAGGAAACTTATGATTTTGATTAATCCACCTCTTATCAGATAACAACACTCCTTTATTGTAATAAACACACCCGCCATCAACTTTTTCCTCAATAAGGAAATTTTTTAATTTCTTTGCTTCCTCAACACCAATTTGTAATATTCCTGACATCTTTTCATCTCATAAACTCAATAAACTTTTTACCTGAAATCTTTGCTCCCCATACAGGAGGGATTTCAAGCCTTTCTTTTATCAAATCATAAGATAGTCCTTCATCAACCATAGCCCTAATCCCAGGTAAAAAATAATTATTATAAAAATCTTCTCCTAATTTTTCAATAATTTTATTATAACTCCTATAACTAATAGTTTTTTTCTTTTTTCTTTCGGCACATCTTTTAAGATTAGAATAGGAAAAACCACCACCTCCACCTTTCCTCTTATGTTTCTTTGCTATTGCTCCCATAACAGCTATTAAATATCCGTATTCTTTGGCTTGGTTTTCATCTATTCCTTTTTTAATTGCCTGACAATAATTATAGACGGCAAAAATGTCAAATTTTCCTATTAAAACATCCTCAAACATTTTTTATCCTCCTCATTTTTTTATTTAATTTTTTTTCCGATATCTCCCAACCCCTTGTCAATTTTGAGTATTTCTCTACCAAAACGGGTAACGGTCACCTTATCATCATAAAAATTTATTTCGGTGTTTTCAGCCTCAACATTTCTTTCGCACTCTTCCCTATCAATACAATAATATTCCCCCAGTATTAATTGAAGGTTTGTTCGTGTAGAACCGTCCTCTTCCATAATAATTACTTCCCTACCATTACAATTCTTACACCTCTTATTTGGGTTAGTAAAAATTTTAACCATTTATATCACCTCGTTGCCAAGCCTTAAGTTCTTTTATTATTTCCTCAAAGCTAACAGGACGAAAATCCCAAACATCAACCCCAACATTTTATAATATTCTCGTGCCCAAAATGATAATCCGAGGTAAACCAATACCTTTTTAGTCCTCAAAACTGAATTCTTTTTCCTTATCAAAACTGAATTCTTCTTCGCCTCCAATAATGAATAAGTCGTTGAAGGCAACATCTTTCCCATAACAAACATCAGCAAGGGATTTAAGAGTTTCCTCTTTCTGTTTCAGCTTTTTCTCATACTCTATCCCTTTATGAGTAACAAAATTGATTAACCTCATAACATCGTCCTCGTAAATATGTCCTTTATAACTAATTCTACCAAGGCGACATACTAAACAACTAACAACCGTGTATTTCCCCTCTGCTGTTTTAAAAGGTTTTGACTCAACCCATATATGTCCCGGACATTCTTTCAGTTCTCTCATCAACTGCCTTTTAAAGTCAAGTTCGTCGGCATCCATTTTCTTTTCCACCTCCAACAAATCCTTTTTAATCTGTTCGTATAATGGATTAGTATAGGGCTTTCTCTTAATAATGTATTTGGAAAGACAAACATTACAAATATAGTCCTTGTCTTTTGGAGAATAGGGGTCTTCCATCACAGGTTTCTCATCTTTCCAAATATCGCCGTTCTTACAACTATCACAATATTCCTCTTGTTCGTGTTTTGGTTTAACTAATCCGTTAATATGGTGTTTTATCATTTTGATATCCCTTTTATTATTGTTGTGTCTAAATACCTAAGGTTATAACCTTGTTTTACTAACCTCTTTTCTTCTTTCTTTATTTCTTTTACCAAGGCATTAATCTTTTTCTTCCTTTCTTCTATACCCGCAGAAAGATAATAGGCATCCCTTATCATTCTACCGAGTTCTTCAAACGAACTATCATCCACTAAATTTTTCATTTTTTAACACCTCCTATTACAAATTATAGCCCTTTCACATAACGGGCGAACATAACAAATATGTTTACCGTCTATTCTCTTTGATAAATCCTGTTTTTTAAACCATTTATTATAGGGTTATCAAAATATTTTTTTTATTCCTTCTTTTTCTTGTTCTTCTTCAGTTAAACTATTTATTAATTTTTCTGGGTTCCATAACCACTCGTCCATTTTTACACCTCTCATTAAAGCTTTTTGCGGTGGTAAACTCACCATAAAAAGACTTTTTATTACCTATAAGTATAATTCTTTCTTCCTCATCACATCTTTTAGCAATACTGCCTAATCTTTTCCTATCTTCATCTACCATTCTTTTCCCTCATAACAACTTATAGGTTTTCATAATCTTCCTTCTTAACTCATCGGTTAGTTTCCCTTTTATTTGTAAAGGTAACATAGCTAAAAAGGCAGCATAAATATTGGGAGCGTCAGGATTATACTTCATTTTTTCGGCAAGCTCAGGAAAAGCTTCTTGGTGTTTCTTAATAATGTAATGCCTCATCTTAACATCACAATAAAAAACTCCTTTAGCACTTGTCCTTGCCTTCTGATGCTCAAGCCCAAGCGGAGCTTGGTGTGGAAGCCCGGTATCTGGGTCTATTTGTTCATTCATTTTTTCTTATCCTCCATTTTCAGATTTCTATACGGGATATTATTTTTTTAACACCTCTCTCCAATTAATTTTAATGTTATGTAATTTTAAGCATCCTTCCCAAAAAGTTTCTCTTTTAAAAACACCTCCAATTTGGAGCTCCTCCATATATTCAAAGTTATCTCTATGACGGAATTTTGATTTTGAGTTTTCCAAGGTTTTTAAAAAATATCCTGACTCTCCGGCACTGATTACTTCTAATATTAATCCTTCTACATCACCACTAACTCCTCTTACTATATCACCTACTTTAAAGGTCATTTTCCAAGCACCTTCTTCCAATTAATTTGTTCCCTCTCAACCAATTCCACATCATCAGGATTAACAATACACCAACCTACCATATCCTTACCTTGAGAATATCCGACAGGCAAACTTCTCTTTTCCCTTCTTTCTTTTTCACCAAGAATCCCATGTTTAGGAATTGTTAAATTATGAAATCTTTGTCCCCAAGCCAGAACGGTTAATACGCCATTACCTATACAATCCTTACACTTCATTCCATTCGCGGCGTCACAACCGCTCTTATCGCCTGTAATAATTACCTTGTCTCCGGGTTTAAACTTCATCAACTTCCACCTCGTGTTTGAAATGATATACAGGATAAACCGTATCGTCCTCAAATAAGATTTCTTCTGGCACCCAGTTCTCAGCCTCCATCTTGGACTTTTCTAACGCCTCTATCAACCTTTCTTCTTCTCTTACACCGTAGCAATAAAGTTGGCGTAATACCTCGTCTGGGCTAACATTTTTCTCATATAATTCCCTAAGTTTATCCACCCAGGGCAGAGTTAATTTACTCATTTTAACACCTCCATTTTTTCAGGGTTTTTTCAAAATAACCTTCCAATTAGTTATTCTAATTCCAACACCTTTCTTAATTATTTTAACAATTACATTGGCATCATCGGTAGTAACATAAGAGCTGCCTAATGTATTTCGGCTTTCTTTGTGTTTTTTTATTGCTCCTTCCGGTGTAGGAGCCCATTCTCCCCATAACTCATTCTCTCCCCTTATACTTTTTATAATACAATAAGCTCTGAAATCCTTATCATTAACATATTTATCATTAACAAATTTCCATCCTATTAAATCTCCAACCGCAAACACCACTTTCATAACCTCAAAACTTCTGATAATTCTTGAAACACCTTCTTGGATATTTCGCCTTTCACAAATAATTTCTGAAGGTGTATAAATTTTTGTTTATCCGTTTTAAGCTTTCTTGGATATATGCTGTGAAACAAACTACTCCTTAGAAGTCTTCTACCTTCTCTAAAAACTCTCTTATTCCCTTCCCGAACCGGCGTCATTCTGCCCCTCACAAATGGGCTCATTCTCTTATTTAGTTCTTTACGGACACAGAAATCGTATTTAGCTTCTGGGTGTTTATGATTAACGCCTTGTTCTTCACAAACTTGCCTGAATTTACGAAGAAACGCCGTTCTTTCGCTTTCACCGGGCATAGTGAGAATTCTAACCATTTTTATCTCCTCCGTTTTTTTTAAATGGTTTGGGTGTTACCCATTAAATAAGAGGGTTATCAGTAGTTCAAAAAAACCCATATGATAGGGATTAATATAACCATTCCTCTTCTTCGTCATCATCACCTTCTGGATATTTAATTTCTTTGGGAGGTTCCCCCCCAGAATTCTCTCTTTCTATATCTTCAACTAATTTATCAATCCTTCTCTCTATTTCCTCTTCGTTTTCTTCCTCATCAAAGATAAATTCCTCTGACATATGGGCACCTCCGAATAATATTTTAATTTTCTTTGAACCTCTGATTTTAGAGTTCCGTTTTTTTTATAAACGAGGTAATCGTGATTAAGTATTGGGTGAAACATTTTAAACTACTCTTTTTTTTCTTTATAGGTTTTTATTGATTTATATCTTTATAAATGTTTCGTTTTTTAGAAACCGATAAAAAAGAATAGGAAAAAAAATAAAAAAAGTTTTTAACTAAATGAAAACTCACTCGGTCCTCTGGCTTTCTCTACTTGTTTAGCAAGGATTTCCTTTGCTTCACTAATTAGCTTCTCTGCTTTTTCGGCGCCAAACTTCTCGTTTGCTACTTTCCTAATGGTTTCTTCTTTTGTGCCGCCACTAAGCCCTTCCACTATCATATTGATATATTTTTCGTCGCCTGTTTCTCTTGGGGTTGTTGTATCTGTTGCTATTGGAACCGGAGCTACTTTCTGTGTTGCCTTTTTCACTATCTTTATTGGTTGTCCCAAGTATGGTTTTCCGTTAATAGTAACGGTCCATTTTGCTCTCTCGGCATCTGTTTTCCAATTACCCAAGCTCCCAATTCCTTCTTTGGGCATTCCTGTCATATCACACCAATAGTCTTCAAGGTCTTTTGTGTTTCTCAGGTCTATTTTGTTTGCCTGTAACCACTCCATTCCTTTTTGGTTTATCTTCAAATAAAGATAAACCCCAGGCTCTACTTTTCTTGGTGTTTGGGTGGCTTGACAAGTGCTTGTCTCGCCTGTTTCGTTGTTCTTAACAACAACGGTTGCGTTAGGCATTTTAGCCATAGTTATCCCCTCCGTTTTTGTTTTTAGGTTTTGTTCGGAAACCAAACCTGCTTTTGGTTTCCAAAACTGGGATTGATTTCTGGCTTTATAAATGTTTTGGTTTTTCATCGCCTGCTTTCCCAGTTTTTATATGCGAAATCATTAGCATAATCCTCTGACAGCATATATACCTCATACCATTTTTCTTTTCCCATAAGTTCGTGTAAGTGCCCTAATTCGTGTAGTAAAACAAATTTAAACCTGTCCCGGGACATATTATCAAACATTCCTATTGTTATTCTTGTTTTTCCACAATCCCAAAACTCAAAAACTCCTTCTCCACTACCTTGACCTCTAAACCTTACTTGGGCTGTGGTAAAATATATGTTAGTAAGCCCATTAAAATATTCTTCTGGGACCTCAGATAACACCTCGTTTATTAATGTCTTATTTAACCCATACTCATAACCGATATAATAACCTGATACCGGGTTTAACAAAAACAATATTGGTATTACCGATAAAATTATTTTCATCATTTTTTCTTCCCTCATAACCATATAAGGTGGTTGTGTTCTTCTACTACTTCACCCATAGCTTTTAAGGAGTCCAGAGTTTTTTCGCCGTATATCTTCACGAATTCGTGAGCCTGGGATAACTTCATATAATTAATTGCCTGTAATTCTTCTGCTTTTAACATATTATAAGCTATTAGGTGCTTACAAGTAACCCCTCGTATATTAAAATCCATACATTCGCAGGAAGTCCCTGTTACTAAATATCCTCTAATAGTCATAGTGCCGTCATCATTATAACTGAACTCACCCCTGGCTATTATTTGTTTTGCCTTTTCCTCTCTTGAAACAGAGTTATTCTGCCTCATTTTTTATTCGTCCTCCTCTTCCATTCTTTCTTTGTCTCCGG
>Ga0190334_1000658_pt1 | contig 16344 bp, 21 predicted proteins | sample 48720478_MG_FD_161270 | JGI IMG/M metagenome (GOLD analysis project Ga0190334, IMG submission 161270) | Hydrothermal vent sediment bacterial communities from Southern Trench, Guaymas Basin, Mexico - 4872-04-7-8_MG | ecosystem: Environmental > Aquatic > Marine > Hydrothermal vents > Sediment ...
AGCCAAGACGGATTGGATGACGAAACTCTCAGCCTTCGCCCGCAAGACCACAGACATGCCCGCTTTTGTGGGCGTAGGACTTCTCACATGCCTATTCTTCATGTTCTATTTTGTGCCGTTCGGGATTGCGGACATCACACAGCAGCCATCTTGGCTAGCGACATTATCGTTTCTCGACTCCCTCTTCGTGTATCCATTGGCAGTCAACATCGCTGCTGCACTCACAGCAATCGTCGCCAGCTATGTCAATCACAAGATAAAGTGACTTGGGCAACTAGTTTGTGCCACTATGTTTATATCGCAATTCTAGGGGAGGGAAGACCAGCCTCGGTCAATTGGAGCCGCGGTAGATCAGCCCGGGACTGAGGCGCGTGTTCGCCTCTGCGGGAGAGATCGCTCGACTGAAGATCGAGTTGTCGTGTGTTCAAATCACACCCGCGGCACCATGTCCTTTTCTCTCTCAGCCTGTGTCGTTTCGCCGCAGACAGTATGATGGCGTGCGGCCACAGGGAGCCGCTCAGCAGCCCCTGCCTCATAAGCTGGAGCTCGTGAGTTTCTCACTGCTGTGTTCGCGACACTTGTGGTGAGGCACGGCCGTCCCACCACACTCCTCGTCCCTCCCGCATGTACCATGAAATCTTTGCAATACCTGAGATGACTCGCCACGTACTGGAGGCGACAGCAACAAAGACAGCCATCACCCAGATTATCAGTAGCGGTGACGGGGTGAGGTCCACCTGAGCCATGAAACTGACGATATCGAAGAGGCCGAGGGTACTCCCGTCGTAGATGTACATGTATCGGAGTGGCCAGCCGATATGGACTATCATCGCGGAAACGACTATCCAAGCGACGCCCAGCACAACTTCTAGGGTCAAAGTGAGGTTGTTCTCACCACGAAGGAAGAACAGTAGGCCGACCAATGATCCAAACAGATTCAGACCTATCAGGACTGGTACAAAAGGCAAGAACGTAGCCGTGAACAGAATCCGAACTTGAGGCAGAATCAACAATACCGCAATGATCAGACTACCTGCATACTCAACAAACGCGTCTGCTGCAGACTTCTTTCTCAGTGTTTCCTCGCCGATGCCAAGAACTCGTTCAAACAGCGTCCGTTCCGCCTCGGTGCGTCGCATGTCAAGTATGTTCAGTCGTTCGGTGACGACGAGCGCTGTCACAATGCTGGCGAGGACTAGGGCCAGAAATAAGGCCGAGGCGCTGAAGACTGATGTGGCACCTGGAAGCACAGGTTCAACGAGAAATAGTCCGAGCATGACAGCCAATCCGATTCCGATGAAGACTATGGTCAGGGCTGCTACAGGTCGAGCATACTCGACGGGGAGTGGACCAATCCGCTTTCCCGTTCCTGCATACTCATTGGCTACTGATTTCGGATCGCCCATGTGCTCAATGGCTAGTAGGGCCGATCCTTCAGTGACCGTCCCATTACCGATACGCTCCGCCTCCTGAAGCAGATGTGTGCGTATCTCTATGATGTAGTCTTCACTTCCGAGAGGAAGGTATGCCCGCACCCTGTCAAGATAGTCTTCAATGAATTCTCTCGCCCGATCTCTTGCCATTCAGTCCACCTCCCCAATTATCTTGTTCATTCCTTCAGACATTGTGGACCATATCTCGCACATTTTTCTCAAGGCCTCAATGCCGTCATCTGTGACCTGATAGTACTTCTTCGGCTTGGCGGGATCGGTATAATCCCACTCAGCACGCAACAGACCACGCTGTTCCATCCTTCGAAGCAGCGGATAGACTGTGCCCTGCTCCAGAGCCAGAAATGATGCATATTCGTCAAGACGCTTGACCAGCTCATAACCGTAGGCTCTACCGCGAACGAGTAGTGCCATGATGGCGAGAGCCACCGCGCCTCGCTTAATCTCCTTTGACCAACGTGTGATTTCCTCTTGTACGTTCTTTGACATCTCGGCCACATCGACCACGACCAGTTCTCGTATGCAATGCAATACGTTATATTGTGCTGTATATTATATAGTGTCTTATCATATAAGGTTTTTGAACCACGACGTTTTTGTGACGGATGCCATCTGCACAAAATGAGGTCACATATTGACACATGAGAGAGTAACAGTGAAGGTCAAACTCCTTCATCCAGACGCAAGGATACCGACCATGGCACGAGAGGGAGATGCTGCCTTTGATCTCTACTCGGTCGTAAACCATGTCATGCAGCCTGGTGAGAGATTTGCGGTGCCGACTGGAATCAGCATTGAGATCCCACCGGGATACGAGGGGCTGGTTCGACCGCGGAGTGGCCTTGCGCTCAATCATGGCGTGACGGTGCTAAACACACCAGGCACTATCGACAGCGGTTACAGAGGGGAAGTCAGATCGATACTGATCAACCTCGGGACGGAACCATTTCATGTCAAGAAGGGCATGCGAATAAGCCAGCTTGCCATTCGTCCCGTGCCAGAGGTACAGTTGGTGGAGTGTGACACCCTATCGGACACGCCTAGAGGAGAGGGCGGATTCGGCAGCACTGGCATGTAGTCTCAGCAGTCCCTCATTCTCCAGTCAGAATCGAGTGCGCCAAGTGATTCACCAGAGGACCGTCTGGTAAGGCAACGAACGAGTAGATCCGCTTCTGGCAGCGGATTGAGGGGAGAAGATGGTCGCCTGTAGACATCACATGCAGGAGCACCTTGACTGCCTCTTCTGTCCATCCAGTCACATCAATCGAAACCAATGCGTTTCGCAGAGCTCTTCGGACGAGATTCTCAAATTTCGCAGCATTTGCTTCGGTCACTGATGGAGCCATGCGAGCAATCAGGCTCAGGATTGGAAATGCCTCATTCTCTACCGAGTACTGACCGCTGTTCATGACATGTTATGTTGTGGAAGAGGTATTAAGGTCCAACAAGAGCACGTGACTCGGACTGTCGTCGCAAGCTTTTTAATCGCCCCCAATCCATCACTGGCCGACTGTGGGCCGGTGGTCTAGCCCGGCTATGATACCGCATTGACAGTGCGGTGGTCGCTGGTTCAAATCCGGCCCGGCCCACCACAAAGACGTTTTCTGTGGGAACCGTATGGTGTGGTGATTAGAAGTACATGCCGCTTCTCAGCGGATACTTCCGACGGAATATCTCTCTCGCCGATTGCTCCAGCTTGTCCCTCAACTCCAGCAGCGTAGAGTCGACAGAACTCAGATCAGGCCGAGTCAAGACCGGTCCGCTCAACACGTGGGAGTATCTCTTAGCATCAATCTCGGTGGGCGCGACAGGGTCTCGCCGGATGATCTGCTCCACCCGGTCAGGAGAAGTGAGTTGCCCGGTCATCGCATCAAAGAGGACCTGAAGATCGTCGTCACTCAGCGGACGCAGGCCAAAAGAGGGGGCCGAACGAATGTTACTGAGGCTCTCAATGTCCAGCGATATCTCAACTCCGACGCCAGTAAAATCAGTGGGACTGAGAGGAATGAGTCTGAGCTGAAAGGCAGACCTGGGCCCCACTATGAGCATGTCACCGTCTGGTGTGTTCAGTATGTGCCAACCTCTGGGCCTTCGCGAGTATTCGCGCATGATTCTAGGAATGAGTTCCTCGGCAGGTTCGGTGTCGCTCACTTTTCCTCAAGGAGTCATTCTCATGTTCATTCATATGGCTATTGGTGAAACGAGTGCGTGCTTTGAGGAGGGCCGAACTGATTGCGACGCGTTTCGCGCCAGATGCCTCCCGTCCGGTAATGCCAAGAGTTTCAGCTGCCGATGGTGATCTCATACTCGAGCCGATAGCACCGCGCCCATCGGGGCAATGGTCTCAATTGTTCCGCGCATGATTGGTACGTCTGGGTCGAGGCCGTCAATCAGATGTGAGAGCATCATGTCGATCTCCACAGTCTGCTCTTCCCAGCCCCGCGATGGGTCATACAGGTCATTGTAGTCAAGTACGTACTTGAACGTGAGGGGCATTCCACGGACTGGTACGCCAATGGCGACCAGTGTCACTCGTCGAAGACGCTCTTGGTCATCCAGAAAGGGCCCCCGAAAATACTCCGGACAATATGTGACCATGGCCGCATTACGAGCGAGTTTCCTGAACTCGTCAAGATCATCCAATACTACAGGAGGTATGTACACGCGTGTTTCTGGGTTCATTCGTCTCACCAATTCGCTGTTCACCGGCCACCCGCCCACCCCTTTGCTTCCGATGGAGCATTGGGAGGGGCTAGGCCTGTGGTAGGCCTCCCGGCCCGCACACATACTATACTATACTTCATTATATATAAACATAGTGGTTCTTTTATTCGTTTCGTGCTCTTATTGACAAAAGGTTGCTGTTGGAACACGTGTTCCATCTTGGACCGATGAGGGGAAGGACATCGGCGAAACTCATTTGGCCAAGTGTTTCAACTCTATACCGACGATGAGAGAGGATGTGAGTCCAGTACAGCATATGTTGAGGTTGGCTCTTGCCACAGTTCTCAACCATTACAAGTTCTACATGGACGCAGCACGAGTAGCACAGACAACAACCGTCAAGGCGCTATTGACCCTGCTTGCGGAGTCCGAGGAGGAGGTCGCAGGAAAGATAGAGGAGATGATGGCGCGGGGTATTGTAGAGGCTGTAGACCTAGCAGGAAAGATGATGGATGATGACACACCAGACGGAACCCCATTTGACTTGGCAAGGGCAGAAACAGACCCACGTCTGTTCGTATGCAACAAGGCACTGGAACAGGAAATAAAGGCGTACACATTCTTTCTGTCAATTGCCGCAAGGGCGAGGTCCGAGGTAATCAGCAGACTGTTCCAGTACTTTGCTCATGTCAAGTTGGAACAGATTGCCCGTATCCGGCGAGTATGTGAAACATTCTAGAGTTTCTGATGGCGCCCCGCCTTGCCGATCTCACCTGCCCATGAAATTGGCAATCACGGAAAACTCTTGATCGCTCATCAGACCGCGTATGCTCCGAATGCCCTCCGAAACGAGACCAATCACGGCGTGAAGGGACAGGCCCATCTCCTGTGAACGTTGAGCGGCACCCTGCTCACGGTCTATGAGAACAGCGATGTCTTCACAACGCACATCGGTGAGGCCACGCCGGGAAACCTCGCTCATCACTTGAGCACGTGCCACCAACTTGCTCTCTAGGCCAGTCACAAGGTCATCAACTATGCACAGGGAGTCCCCATCCTCAATCACACCCTCAACCAGTGCGTGTTGGCCGTACTCCTTGAGAAGGCGTTTCAGGTCTTGTTCGTTCCTTACACCTGCGAGCTTCCGCGTATGACATGAGGGAATGCCGGACTCGAGTGTTATTGCAGTGGCAATGGGCACGCCTGCAAAGGACACCCCCGCAAGACGGTTCACATGAGGTGCCTCCTCTCGAATCATGATGCTCATAGCCTCTGCGACCTTGCGTAGCGTTTCGGGGAAAGAGGAGAGCAGACGCAGCTGGATGTAGAACGGGCTCCACTGACCTGAGATGAGAGTCCAGCCACTTGGTCGGTCTCGAACCGAGGTGAGAAGCATCCGGTTATTGTAGATATCTTCCATTATGCTGCGCTTCAAATCAACAGGAACGGACTTGCTGCCGGGCATCGTCCAAGTGAGAACGCATCTAGTTGAATAGTCTTGCTGACACCTATCGCAGTCATAAGTGCCCGTGACTCACATACATACATGGACGACAGGATTATCAGCTGGCTCTTGGATAACGCTGGACCGGTTGTGAGGTTTCGCACAATCGTGGATCTTCTCGGTACGCAGGATGTTCAGCTCGTCACAGATGCCCTCGACAACCTGCTCACCTGTCAAGTCGTGCGCGTGTGGCTTGACAGACTTAGAGGCGGTTTTGATCCCGACAATGTATGGTCACAGAGGCCTGCAGCCTTTGCTAACGTGATGGGGAAACTTGTGCAACTCGGAATGAGGGCTGGGCTCCAGCCATTTGACACGCTCACACTGCCAGCGCGAGCGTGGCTTACCGATACGATTGAGAAGACAGATGGCCCATTTCGGCCGACAAGGGAGATGATCGTTGTTGTGTCATTTCTTGCACTCGCAGGCTATTCTGAAACCAAGTATGTGAGTGGCGTCCTCAAGAGGCAGCTGGAGTTTCTTTTCAACAGGCGGCCCGGAATCGTTGCTGATAACTCTCTTGCCGTTAGCCCGACCACCACGGACTTGATTGGAATCGCACATGCCAAAGGGATAATGAGTGATAAGGAGTTAAGGGCGAAGGCCGAGGCCATAGTAGAAGATGTCATTGAAGGACGGACACGTATCATGCTCCCCACAAGCAGAACGGCTCTGGCCCGCACCTTGGTGTTGTTAGAGACTCTTCCGAGATTCCGAACCGTGCGGGAGAGCAAGTGGTTCGCAGAAACGATGGCATCCCTTGGGGAATGGCGGACGGACAGAGGAACATACCGCTTTCCAGAAGACCGTGTACCTGAACGCGAGTCCGGTATGTGGATTAGCGGCGATTTCATGGCACTTGACGATAGAAACAGGGAATCTGCAATGGAGTGCGAATCTACATTCAGGGTGCTGTGGATTCAGAAGATCGCACGAGGCGCGGCGTAGTGGTGCCCCGGAATACGAAACGTAGGATAGAGTGACGTTCTACCACATAGATTGTCATGGGCAGCGAGATGGCCACCGCAAGAATGAGTCGAAACGGCCACATCGAAATGTAAGAGGATAGGATTGACTCTCCTGAGAACCCAATCACAGCAAGAAACAACGGAATGAGATAGAAGGTCAGCGGATGAAACTCGTAGATTACCTGCGAGTGGCAACCAAATACTGAGAGCAGATTGCAGACACGGCTGCGGGCGCTTGACAGAAGATAGGCCCCGATGAGCACGGAGAGCGATCCGAGAGCTCCTGATGCCATGTACAGCCAAATGCTTGCACCCAGATTATCCACCGCCAGATCGGTGAATCCGTTCATTGTGGAGATGACTAGGAGGAGTATCACAGCCAACGGGAGAACAGCCATAGTCCGCGATGCTTGTACGGGTGTGTCACGCAGTAGCCACAGGCGGCGAAGCTCGCTCCCGATGAATGCGAATGCTGCTGCAACCATCACCGCATTTGCATGCCATGGGACCAATACAGGAGCAAACAGTGACATGATCAACTCGGCTCCATAGGGGAGCAGGACGATGAATACAAACCTGAGAGGCGGCCACAGACTGTACGCGAAACGCTCAAGGGCCGCGAACAGTACAAGACCAAAGAACAGCACTGGTAGAAACCAGAGGTGCGTTGCCGATTGGGGGGGACCACTCCCGTAGAGGAACCAGAACAGCAGCTGATGTGGCGTCAGGTATGTGTCAATGTATGGTTTCAGGGGAATAAAGAGAACCATCATAAGCACATAGAGAACCACATACGGCACCATCAGCTGGCGACCGCGAGCGGATATCAGCCGTCGTAGATCATGACGATACTTGTCGGTATTGTGAGTCATGCCAGCAATTACAAAGAACAGAGGAATTGCAAATGCACTGAGATGGACTGTGATAGCATTAACAAGAGGAATCACAGAGTGGACTGCCATCACAATAAGTATCCCGAGCCCCTTGGCAACATCTAGCCATCCAGTACGTCTGCTCGTCAGCACTCGTCTTCACACTCTTCACAATATCACTTGCAGCGACTATCACAGGGGGCTTTCGGCAAACTTTTTAATGCTCACCGTAGCGCCCTTTCCCAGATTGCGCCCGTTGTCTAGGGGCTATGATGGCTGCCTGCCACGCAGCCGGCCCGGGTTCGAAATCGATTGTGAGTTTCACATTGCGACGAGGATCCCGGCGGGCGCACCACTCCTTTTGACTGCCTATCGACACGAACGGATATGTTGGAATTCAGTCGCTTGTCAATCCAACAGACCACCTTTCCCCTATCATGGAGAGGGTCACATGAGAAAGGATTGTTCGGACATATTGAATGGGGAGGGGAAAGAACAAGGACAGAAACGAATACTGTTCGTATGTACAGGGAACTCCTCAAGGAGCCAAATGGCCGAGGCACTCCTGCGGCACATGGCGGGCGGTCGCTATGAAGCGCATAGCGCAGGAACAGAGCCACAACACGAGGCGAATCCATCTGCGATAGAGGTTCTGCAGGAGCACGGAATTGATACAGGCCAACTGCATCCAAAGAACATCAGGCACTTCATGAATCAGAGGTTCGACACCATAGTCACACTGTGTGACACTGCGAGAAAGATGTGCCCCGCATTTCCCGATGCAGCAAGAGTTGTACATTGGTCGATAGAAGATCCGGCCGCGTTTCAAGGATCATACTTTGATATACTGTCAAAGTTCCGGGAGGTTCGCGATGAGCTAGAAGAAAGAATCCAACGAGAGTTGGTGCAGGACATTGGTTATCAGCACTCGATTCAGCCGGCTTCGACCCAAGCGAACTTTCTTTGCAGTACCTTCGAATAGACCTTTCGCCAGTCATACTCCACCTTCTGGCACCAATTGTAGACGACCTTCGGATGAACATAGGACTTGAGGGATGTACCGAGGTTCCACGTACGACATGCCTTGGCCAATGCAAAATCGGTTTCGACTTTTTGTTTTGTAAGACGTGCCTTCTTGACACGCTCCTTTGCGCGTTCGACCGCACGTTCAGCCCTAGCTATACGTTCTGCAGACTTTTCCTTGAACGCGGCCAATGCCGCTTTCTTCTTCGCAAGCTGCTGTTTGCTTGTGTCGTACCGTCTTCGTGTATTCACAAGGGCAGCCTCGGCACGCTTCAGACGAGCCTTCGCCATCTCAACACGAGCCTGAGCCTCCTCCAGACGCTCCTTTTTCGTGCGCGAGCCCTTCCGCCGGCTCCCACGTATCTTTCGACGCTGCTCACGTGCTCTGTCCCACGCCGCCTTTGCACGGTCCCGCTGCTGACGCTTGGCATCCACAGCCTGCTTGTACTTCTCCACAAGAGCCTGTTGCTTCTCAATGGCAGCCTTCTTTCGCTGAAGCTGTTCCTTCTCTTTTTTCCGACGGGCTGCGAGCTTCTTCTTTGCCTCTGAGAGCCTTGCCTCGGCCTTCTTGATGCGTTCTTCGGCCTTCTTGATACGAACCCTGTACCGTTCCTCAGTCTTGGGCCAACCCTTCGGAGCCTGCTTCGTATGATTCATCACTCGTGCGACCTCAAGGTTCGCACGCTTGAACGCAGCCTTCTTCATGAAATCGGGGGCGGTCTTCTTGACTCGACTCTTTGCCAACTCATCACGCATTGTAACAGTTGCATGATGCGTTCGAAACATCTTCGCAGTCAGACCGGGCACAACTCTGCTGAGAAACTTGTTTACGTGTGAACTCCGGATTCGCGGAAAGATCTGGGCTATTTTCTTTGGGTCTGCCCTTGTGTCTTTGCTCTTTCGGGCCTCAAAGGACCTCACTCGCTCAACCGCGTTCTCATACAGCTCATGAAATACCTGCATGACATCGGGAGGCATCTCAAGCTCCTTGTGCCAAGGAACACTGTCTTTGCCAAGAAAGTCAAACACTATCGAGTTCTTCTTGAAGGTGAGATGCTCAACACGCAGAGTTGTCGCGCCAACTGTGTCCGCCTCGTCAGGATCTTTCTCGTCACCGACTCTTAGGCTCAGCCTGTCAATCAGATAGCAGGCCGCTGCAACCTCACGGGTCTTGGGATTGTCTGAGTGCAGTCCATTCATGATGTGATCCCGAATCATTTGCATTTTCGGAGAGAGGCGCAGTGCCTTGTCGAACTTCTCAGCCTCGCGTTCCTGTTTGATTGGGGTGCTGTCATGAAGCCAGATGTATTTCGTCTTGCCAGTGAGTTTGTCGGTCCATTTGGCAATCCACATACAGTCAGGCGCCCAGACAATCTCGCCCCAGTTTCCCTCAGGTATCTCAGCATCGGGGTCGAGGTTCAGTATGATGTCCTCATGACGTGCCCCCTGCTTCCACCGGCCTCGAAGAGGGTGCTGACCACGACCCATGAAGATACCCGATGGCTCAGTCATGTACGTGGCAAGCTCCATTCGTTGTCCATCGACAATTGCATAGCCATACTGTTCCTTGAGCCTCTCACGCTCCTCCTTTCGCCGTTCACGAGCAGCCTTCTTCTCCTCCTTAGTCATGGCCTCCTTCGCGGCGCGTTCGGCCTCTACAACTCTGATTACCTCAGAAAAGTCGACCTCATCAACTCTCAGGGGAGGATTGATACCGAGTGCCTTGCTGAAGTCATTCATGAAGTTCTCCGCAAAGACCGGGTCTTCGACATAGGGCGTGCCGAGCTTTTTCACCCAAGCAACAGCCATTTCTTCTTGGAGCTGATTGAGCACTATCCGCTTCCCGCGGGCGACAATAGCAAGTCCACGTGGCTCAGGGGGCTGAACAACAAGGATGCCGTTGTGTCGAAGTGTTTCCATGAATACCACGCCTAGCTGACTGAGGCTCTCAAAGTTCTCCGTCTATAGAAATCGCAACGAGGTGGTTCTAACAAAAGCATTGCGTTGAAGACCTTCTCACATGCATTTCAGATTGCTGTTGAAAGAAGCAAAGTGGTGCGGCCGCCGGGATCTTCGTCGCAATGTGGAATTCACAGAGGATATCGAACCCGGGCCACAGGCTTGGAAGGCCTGCATCCTAACCCCTAGACAACGGCCGCAATCGTATCCCGGCCAGTGGCCAAGTCACTTCGACGCAGCGATTGGAGCGGATTTAAGCATATTGCTGTGTGGTCAGGCGATGTCTGGCGAGTGGTCGTTTCTCTTGTTGACTGTGCCGAACCTCTTGGCCACAGCGCCAGTCTTCATGGAGTATACCCACAGTATCTCTGCGCATACATGCCATGCCATCATGACCTCAGGGTCAAATGATAGATGATGGTGGAAGAGTTCCCGGACTGATGAGCTGAAGTCACCATGTGGAAACGCGCCAATGCCCACAATCACCGGTACATCTGACGATTGTGGAACAAGGTCAAGCAAATCCGAGATGGATGTGGGCCATCCGTCCTCAACCGCCAAGACTGTGAGTACGTTGTCTTGTTCTGCTGAGAGGCCATCGATAAGGGCAGGGAGTGTGATGTCGACAACTCTCATGAGTGGACTGCCTCGCAGAGGAACACGACCCTTCGCGAGGAGTTGCTCCATCAGACCCACGAACCGCTCGTAGTTTCGGGGCAACCTGATATTGGGGCTTACCTCGATGATGCGCCCATCTTGGAGATGCAGGTGTACGGACAGGTACCCGCTCTTGCACAGGGGGGTTTCTAGAAGAGACATGAGAGAGAGAAAGGTGATGTCGGGTCGACCACGGTGCTTGTGACTAGGAAGACGCAGCATGGCGGTACCATGATGTGTCTGATCAAGGAGTATGTCACCCGCTGGTTTCTTGCGGCGATAGGCGTACTGCTGAATCTGCTTGACACTTCGAATCTCTCGTGGTATCAACTCTATCGCGCACTCTAGGAGAATCACATGAAGCATCGCTGTGGCCCAGTAGGAGGCTCGATTGGAAGCAATATAAGCAATGTGAGAGAGCAGACTTGAGAAGAGCCCGCTCAACTGTTCTGCGGAGACCGACTGCAAAATGGGACGAAGACGAAAACCCAGCCTAAGCGCTCGGAGGATTGCCAAGGAAAGAGTCAATCGGCTGTGGGAGCTGGCATTGGAAACGTCGGTTCACGACCCTGAGAGAGCTCGTAGGTATGTAGAGATAGCAAGGAGAGTGTCACGAAGAGTCAGAGAACGCCTACCACGACGTATGGCACGTAGGGTGTGCCGAGGCTGCGGTACGATACTGTTACCTGGTGTTAACTGTAGGGTACGTGTGAGGAACAATAGACAGACTCATGTCACAGTAACCTGTCTGCGATGCGGAACCATAAGACGTTTTCCGGTCACAAGACAATCTTAATCAGGACTTGGACCGGGCTGCCAATCACGAGTTGAGCAAGATGAAAGAGCCGGACCCGCGCAGGATTAGCATTGTCTGGCATGAAACTGCGATGATGCAGATTGGGAAGGCGGGAATCACCGATGGGCTTGTGAAGGAGGCCAAGAGACTGCTCAAGTCACACAAGTACATCAAGGTGCGTGCGCTCCGAAGCTCTAGGGAGAACGCATCAAAAGAGGCACTGTTCGAAGAACTCTGCAGGCAGGCTGGAGCAACACTCGTAGGAGTCAGAGGCAATACTGCAGTCATCTACAAATTGTAGTGCGATCAACACGTTACAACGATAATCTTTTATGCGGACTCCCAAGTTGCGAGTCCAGCCTTCTGAGGTGGGCTGCCCGCGCAGTTGATGTGCGGTGAGCCTTGCTGAATGAACATGGTGACTGACAAATGCCCACAATCTATGACATCCCGGCAAATATCTTCATCCGCCGTCTTGCCCAAGAGCTCAAGACGAGAAAAGAGATTCAGCCACCCGAGTGGGCTCCATTCGTCAAGACTGGCGCTCATAAGGAGAGAGGCCCAGACGATCCAGACTGGTGGTATATTAGGTGTGCCAGCATTCTGAGGAAAGTGTACCTCAGAGGACCAATTGGGACTGAGCGCCTTAGGGTGGAGTACGGTGGACGGAAGAGAAGGGGATGCAAGCCGAACAGGTTTTACAAGGGCAGTGGAGCAATTGTCAGAACAGCACTACAACAGCTCGAGCGAGCTGGCTTTGTGAAGCGGCGCGGGAACAAGGGACGAGAGCTGACAGATATCGGCCGGTCCTACTTGGACAAGCTGTCAGCTGTGATCAAACGAGAACTCGAGAAGGCGATTCCTGAACTAAGCAAATACTGAGTCTACTGAGTGGTGAATCGTGTGAGCGAAGATGAGCTTGAGGCAATCCGCCAGCGGAAGCTTGCTGCCCTTAGAGAGCAGGCTCTCCGCCAGCAAGCAGCCGAACAGAGGGCTGCAGAGGCGGAAGCTCAGAAGGAGGCCATCCTCAGGCAGATTCTCACACCAGAGGCGCGTGCGCGACTGACCAATATCAAGATGGTTCGCCCGCAGTTCGCAGAGCAGATTGAACTGCAGCTCATCCAATTGGCCTCGGCAGGAAGACTCAAATCAAAGGTGACGGACGAACAGCTCAAGGCGCTCCTGCAGCAGATACGCGGTAGGGAGCGCGAACCGAAGATCACATTCAGATGAACGAAGTTGCTGCACGAGGTGAAGAGATGGCAAGAAACAAGCCGTTGGGAAAGAAACTGAGGTTGGCAAAAGCCCTCAAGAGCAATAGCAGTGTCCCTACATGGGCAGTCATGAAGAGTGGCGGAAAAGTCAGAAGGACACCCGCGCAGCGTCACTGGCGTCAGACAAAATTAAAGCCATAGCCAGGTGTGCATAGATGACTCCCGAGGAACAGCCAGAACTTGAGGATGTTGAGGAAATCTCCGAAACCGAAGAGGTAGAGGAGGCAATAGAGGAAGAGGTCGAAGCGGAAGAGGAAGTCACTGAAGTTCCAACAGAGGCACCTCCTGAGGAAGAGGAGGAGATTGTTGATGAACGAATATACACGGTTCCGCTCCGTAAGGCCTACTGGACTGGTAGCAGATTGCGCAGGGCGAAGAGGGCGGTGAGAATCCTCAGGGAGTTCGTTGAGAAACACATGAAACCAGAAGAGATTCACATCCAGCCCGAGGTCAACGAGAAGATCTGGTCGAGGGGAATCCAGAAGCCGCCACGAAGAATCCGAATTCGTGCAACCAAGAACTCGGAGAACCTTGTGCGTGTCTACTTGGCGGAGGGATAGCCTACGACAATCGCCCGAACCGACTTTGAGGGCGATTCGAATGTAGGAGCGTTTGCAATTGCCACAGACCGCTTTGTATTCGTGTCACCAAACATGTCTGAGAAGTCACTAGCCGTAATCAAGAAGACGTTCAACCTTCCGTTGGTCATGTCCACAGTAGCCACATTGGATGCAGTCGGGATTATGTCGTCAGCCAACTCGAATGGCATCATTGTACCATACACTACCACGGACGAGGAATTAGCACAACTCAGGAAGAGATCGGAGGTCCCCGTGGATTGGATTGATAGCAAGATGACGGCATTGGGAAACATTGTCCTTGCGAATGATAACGGCGCGATATGCCATTCGGAGTTCGACTCAGCTGCCCGACAGAAAATCTCGGATGTCTTGGATGTTGAGGTGGTGCCAGGAACCGTGGCGCGACTTCCAATCGTGGGCTCGAATACAATCGCAACGAACGTGGGAGCCGTTGTTCATCCCCTAGCCACAGAGGAGGAGATGGAGATGATAGCAGAGCTGTTAAAAGTGGACGTTGAGGCTGGAACCGTGAACCGCGGAAGTCCGTACACGAGGCTCGGTGTCATTGCGAACACCGATGCGATGATAGTGGGCTCCGAAACAACCGGTGTCGAGTTGGCACATATCTCACAGGTATTGGGACTGGTATAGGTGATGCAGATGAGTTCGAAAGTTTGGCGTGCGAAGGGAGAATATCAGAAGAACAAGAGGCGATTCACATTCAGCAAGGAGCTTCTGGCATTGAATGAGTCACAAGTTCGCGAGAGAGTCCTCTCAGAACTTGGCAGCCGTCATCGTGTCAAACGGAGAAACATCGTGATCAGTGAAATTAGAGAGATCAAGCCAGAAGAAGTTCAGAGCCTTGAGTTAAGAAAGATGCTTGGTGTGGAGAGCGTGTGAGATGAGCGCAGAGCAACAGCGTGCCCTGCAACAGCTCTCAGCAGAACAACAGATTGTGTCATCGAACATCGAGCTGATTAAGCAGCGAATGGAACTCACGCAAGCGTACATTCGGGACCAACGAACTGGCCTGAAGACCCTCGAAGAGCTGGAGAGCAGAGCTGCTGGGGAGGAGATTCTACTCCATGTCGGCGGCGGACTCTTGATTGAGGCAAAGATAACAGACCCGAACAAGGTGATCAGGGACATCGGCAGTGGTGTACGCGTGGAATCCACGCTCACCGAGGCCAAGGAGAAGGCCAGTGAGATAATCAAGCGGCTGGAGGAGCAATACAACAACCTTGCAAAGGAGTTGGAGAAGCTCGGTGCTCACGCTGCAGACGTTGATGCTCGGTTGAGGCAGCTCCTTGCAGATATTCGGTCCGGGGAGAAGTGAAGCCTGTGTTTGAGAAGCTTCGCGGAGCACTTGACACTGCAATCACAAAGGCGACCACAAAGGAACTTAATGAGAAGAATCTTGCCGATGCCGTCTGGCAACTTCAGCTAGTTCTCATCCAGAACGACGTGGCTGTTGAAGTGGCCGAGAGAATATGTGACCTGACCAAGCAGAAGATTCTTGGCAAGAGGACCGGCCGTTTCGAAAATGTAGTCAGACTGTTCAAGAGCGCAATCTACGAGTCCATTCTCGATGTATTGGCACCAGAACATCCTCTCGACGTAATTCAATATGTTGAGAAGAAGAGAGAATCGGGCGAGCCAACAGTAATCATGTTTGTGGGAGTCAATGGAACTGGGAAGACAACGACCCTCGCGAAGATGGCGTATTTGCTAAAGAAAAACGGCTTCTCTGTCGTCGCAGCCGCAGCCGATACGTACCGTGCGGGAAGCATAGAACAGCTGGAGCAGCATGCTAGTCGCCTAGGAATCAGAGTAATAAAGCAGAGCTATGGAGCTGATGCTGCAGCCGTGGCGTACGACACGGTGGCACATGCACGAGCAAAGCGTACTGATGTAGTCCTGATAGATACAGCTGGGAGAATGCAGAGCAACAAGAACCTCTTGGCTGAGATGGCAAAGATTGCACGAGTCGCGGAACCGGATCTCAAGATCTTTGTCGGAGACGCACTCGCAGGAAACGACGCTCTCTCCCAAGCAAAGGAGTTTCACGATGCAATCAGCATTGACGGAGCAATTCTGACGAAGGTGGATGCTGATCCTTCAGGAGGCGCTGCTTTATCAATCGCCTTTGTGACAGGGAGTCCAATAGTCTACGTTGGTGTCGGGCAAGAATATGATGATCTTCAGCCCTTTGACCCTGAGTGGTTTGCCCGCCGGCTGGTTGGCGATTGAGAGCCTGTGCATCTTCATAGATGCACATGGTGAGTTTTATTACACGGTACCTTTCAGTCTGCGTCTAACGACAGTCTGAGAGGTTACCGAGTTGAGTCTACGAGGTAGAAACTTCATTGACCTGTCGCACTTCGAGAGATACGAATTGCGCAGGATACTGGATACAGCACATGACCTGAAGCGTAAGCAGAAGAGAGGAGAGCCGCATGAGCTTCTAAAGGGCAAGTCCCTTGCCATGATTTTCATGAAGTCCTCAACACGGACAAGAGTCTCATTTGAAGTTGGCATGACACAACTTGGCGGCCATGCACTCTACCTTCAGCCTAGTGGAACCCAACTGGGCAG
>Ga0190334_1000659_pt1 | contig 16324 bp, 11 predicted proteins | sample 48720478_MG_FD_161270 | JGI IMG/M metagenome (GOLD analysis project Ga0190334, IMG submission 161270) | Hydrothermal vent sediment bacterial communities from Southern Trench, Guaymas Basin, Mexico - 4872-04-7-8_MG | ecosystem: Environmental > Aquatic > Marine > Hydrothermal vents > Sediment ...
TTCACATTAAAAATAAAAAACCTATAAAGACGAGATATATCTTTGACGCCTCTAAAATACCAGAAATAGAGAAAAATCCGAAATTCGAAATTCGAATTTCGAAACAAATTCGAATTTCCAAATGATCAAATGTTCAAAACGAATATCCCACCCCCTCCTTACTCCTCCCCCTCCCAGAGGGAGGGGGAGGAAATAGGTGGGGGAGGGCATTTTGAACATTTGAATTTTGAGCATTGTTTCGGATTTCGAAATTCGAAATTCGAATTTCTAATATTAAAACTCGTTAACTCGTTAACTCGTGAACTCGTTAATAAACAATAAAACAATAAATTTCTATAAGTATCCCTTTTATAGCCAACTGCTAATTGCCAATTAAAACCTTGATTGATTTGAGAAAATAATCTAAAATTTTAAAAAATGAGTCAAAAAATTTTATCAGAAAAATTAGCTGAATATCAGAAAGAAGCCGAAGAAAGAGATGCTCGTTTCCGGGCTTTAAAATTAAACAAAGAATACATTGAGCTTTTAACTTATCCAATTGAATTTTCGGCTCTAAAAACCTTGCCAGAAGAAAAAGCCAGAAAAGGACTTTTAGTCCCTTTAAGAAAAGAAGGTAAAAACTTAATTCTTGCCTGCTTCGACTCCTCTCTACCAGAAACCAAAAAAATTCTCTCTGAATTAGAGAAAAAATATCAGTTGAGTATTTACATCGTTTCTAAAAGAAGTTTAAATCACGGCTGGAAATTTTATAATCTCCTTCCGGGCAAAAAAAAGAAAATTACCGGCATTTTGGAAATTGGTGCCAAAGAAAAAAGAAAACTTCCCTCTCCGGCCTCTTTAAAAGAAAAAATAGAGCATTTTAAAGGAGAAAAAATTGGCGAATTATTGGAAATAATTCTAACTGCTGGCATTGAAATGAATGCTTCTGATGTCCATTTAGAACCAAAAGAAAAAAGGGCAATCTGTCGTTTTCGCCTTGACGGCCTCCTTCACGAAATAGCCAAAATTGACTTGCCAACTTACCGAAAACTTTTAACCAGAATAAAACTTCTATCCAAAATGAAATTAAACATTACTACTTCGCCTCAGGACGGCCGATTCACTATCAAATGGCAAAAAAGAATTATTGAAATTAGAGCCTCTGATGTTCCTTCAGAATACGGCGAAATGATTGTCTTAAGAATTCTTGACCCAGAGTCAATTTCTTTTGGCTTAGAAGAATTAGGTTTAAGAGACGATGATTTAAAAATTATTTCTCAAGAAACAAAAAGGCCAAACGGTTTAATTCTTAATACCGGACCAACCGGCTCTGGTAAGACAACCACTCTTTACGCTATTTTACGCTCGCTCCAAAGTCCAAGTAAAAAGATTATTACCATTGAAGACCCCATCGAATATCGTTTAGCCGGGATTGATCAAACTCAAGTTAACAGAAAAGCCGGTTATACTTTTGCCAATGGTCTTCGCTCTCTTCTAAGGCACGATCCAGATATTATTCTAGTCGGTGAAATTAGAGACAGCGAAACTGCTAAAATAGCCATTAATGCCTCTTTGACTGGCCATTTGGTTCTTTCCACCCTTCATACTAACGACGCTGTCGGCGCTATTCCCAGATTAATTGACTTAGGAGTTGAACCACCCATTCTTGCTTCTTCTTTAAATATAGTTATTGCTCAACGATTAGTCAGAAAACTTTGTCCTCACTGCGCTATTTTTAAAAAACCATCAAGAGATCTTCTAAAAAAGATTACTTTACTCTATCAAAAAATAAAAGGAAGAATTAGTTTGCCAAAAACAGAAGAAATTAAAATTGGCTATCCTAACAAAAAGGGCTGTCCTTATTGCTTTAACGGTTACAAAGGAAGAATAGGTATTTTTGAAATTTTTTTGGCTAAAGGAATGGAAAATTTAGTTTCTAGAAAAGCCACTCGCTATGAGCTATTAGAAGAAGCAAAGAAAAAAGGGATGATAACCCTTCAAGAAGATGCTTTGATAAAAATTATTCAGGGAATAACCAGCCAGGAAGAAGCCGAAAGAATTGTCGGAGAAATTTAAAAAATTAAAAATAGGCATTCTCTGCAAATGCTAAAAAGCAAATTCAGGAGAAGATTTAGGAAATGAGGAGCCGAAACCACTCAAACCTAAATACATCCCCCTAAAGAGAATGCCTATTTTTGAGGATAATTATACATATCTATTGAATTATGTCAAGCTTTGAGGAAAAATCAATTTTTCAAAAAAATTTTGAAGACGATTCAATTTTTGACTTAGCCCTCAGGCCTCAAAAGTGGGAAGATTTCATTGGTCAGGAAAAAATCAAAGAAAACCTCAAAATTCTTTTAGAGGCAGCTAAAAAAAGAAAAGAGGTCCCGGAGCATATTCTTTTCTATGGCCCGGCTGGTTTAGGTAAAACCACACTCTCTTATCTTATTGCTAAAGAGCTTTCTCAACCAATCAGAATTACCTCTGGACCAACTATTGAAAAAATGGCTGACTTGGCTTCTATTCTTTCAAGCTTAAATCCAGGAGAGATTCTTTTTATTGACGAGATTCACAGATTAAACAAAAACATTGAAGAAGTCCTCTATCCGGCTATGGAAAACCGAGTTCTTAATTTAGTAGTCGGCAAAGGAGTAACTGCTAAAGTTATTCAAATCAAACTATCTCCTTTCACCTTGGTAGGAGCAACTACTCGTTTTGCCCTCCTCTCCTCGCCTTTAAGAAGTAGATTTGGAGCAATTTTTCGTTTAGATTTTTATGAGAATGAAGAAATTGAGAAAATTATTGAAAGGTCCTCCCTGCTCCTAAAAATTGAAATAGAAGAAGAAGGCAAGAAATTTTTAGCCAGAGTTTCCCGAGGAATCCCCCGAATAGCCAATCGTCTTTTGAAAAGAGTCAGAGATTATGCTCAAGTAAATAATTCAGAAAAAATAACCAAAGAAATAATTAGAAAAACCTTGGAATTAATTGAAATTGATGAAGTAGGCCTAGAAGCAGCTGACCGAAAAATTTTAGAAGTTTTAATTAAAAAATTTAATGGCGGACCAGTCGGTATTAAGACTATTGCCGCTGCCGTTAATGAAGAGAAAGAAACGATTGAAGAAATTTATGAACCATTTTTAATGCGGCTTGGCTTCTTAGAAAGGACACCAAAAGGAAGAATGGTTACTCCAGCCGCTTATAAACATTTAGGCATCAAAGAGAAAAATTTAAAAATTTTCTAATGAAGAAAATATCTTGGTTTCTTTTCATTCCTCTTTTCCTCTCGCCAATTCTAATTTCAGCCGAAGAAAAAATCGTTATCAGCGAAGTAATGCCGAATCCTTCTGGTTCGGATAAAAATAAAGAATGGATAGAACTTTACAATTTAGGAGAAAAAGAAAGAAACCTTTTTAATTGGCAAATAAAAAATTCTTCTCAAAAAAGATATTTAATAAAAGAGAAAATAAAAATTCCCCCTCAAGATTATTTAGTTATTTCTTTGCCAGGATATTTTATCAAAAACAAAAATGAAGATCTGCTGCTCTTAAATAACAAAGGAGAAAAAATTGACTATTGCTCCTTTAAAGAAGCTTTAAGTGGTTTTTCTTTGATTAGAAAAGAAGATGATTCCTGGCAATGGACACACAAACCGACGCCTGGAGAAAAGAATTTTTTTCTTTCAATAGAAAATAATCCTTGGCAAAATTTTGAAAACAACGAAGACAAAAAACTAAAGAGAGTTTCTTTTTTATCCTTAATGATTTCTCTTTTCCTCTCTCTACTTTCAGTAAAATTATTAAGACGCTATCAAACTTAATTTTACCTTAACTGCTGGCCCAAAAGTAAGGACATTCTCTTCAAAAGAATAATCACTTCTTTTTGAAGAAGAACTATCACCTGTTTGTAAAGCTCTATTAATTGTTTCTTTATCAATTCCTTCTGCGTTGAAGAAACTCTTTGAGGCACTTCTCCTTTTTCTTGACTAACTTCTTCTGATAAAGTTCTAAAGGTTTTATCAGTATAAACACTTTCATTACCTCTTTCATCTCTGGCTTTTATTTGAAAGTGATAAAGCGTCTCTGGAGAAAGATTTTCTAAAACAATTGAATGGGACTCTTTCAATCCCTCCAAAGAAAGAGAGTTGGTATAATCAGTTGTTGTCCCATAAAGAATTTCTGAAACAGCCGGTTCGTTTGTTTGCCAGCTAATAATTGCTTTTCTGGCTTCCACTTCAACTGAAATAGCAGAAATAGTTGGCGGAGCATTGTCAGTAGGCACATAAGCGCCACCGCCACCGTCACTCTCAGAAGATGCTTGAGGAGTAGCTGAAACAGCCTCAGTAGCCGCTGATTCTTGTCCATCTTCATTAACAGCAGAAACTTTATAATAATAAGTGGTACCATTAGTTAAGCCAGTATCAGTATAACTGGTATTTGTTGTTTGACCCAAATAAGGATATTGAGAACCACTTTGACGATAAATATAATATCTGGCTGCTCCTGAAACACTATCCCAACTTAAAGTCACCTGGCTATCACCAGCAACAGCCGTCAAACCAGTTGGCACTGAAGGAGCCCCTTCAACTGAAACAGTTGGAGCAAAAGTAGAAAAGTGGCTCGTTCCTCCTTTCAAAGTAATCGATTCTAATGTTGACCAACTAGCATCACTTGGTGTTAAAGTAACGGCTGTAGGAATCTCCACCCAATTGCCAACTGTCGAATCGTAATAACTAATTTTTATATTCTGAGCTTGAGACAAACTGCTAATCCCTCCTTCAACCAATTCAGCTTTGGTCATTTTTATTTCGATATTAGCCGAATCGTTCAAAATAGTAATTGAACGACCTTCATTATCACCGCTTGAATAATAAGCGCTAATTTCCTTGGCTTTTGAAGAAATAACTTTTACCCCATTACCTTGAGGAGCTTTCATTGTTTTCTGAACTCTAACCGCTACATCTGTTGAACCACTCCCTAAAGCACCAGAAGGAACTTCAATTTTAGTATCAGAAGTTTGAATTACTCCTCCTTCAGTCGGTTTCAATGACTGTTCTTTTCTTTCTGGATCAAAATCAACTTGCTCTAAATTGATCGTCAAACCAGACAAACCGCTGGCTGGAACAGTTACTCTTAAAGGCGAACTTAATTGATAACCTTCGGCAACAGCATCAATCTTCCAATCGCCGGGGCTAACATTTAAAACAAAAGAACCATCGGCTTCAGAAACAGTACCGCTCCAGCCACCCTGACCATTTTCGGCCCAAATCATCACATTCTGCAAAGCCGTTGAATTATATTGAACCGTCCCGCTAATAGTGGCTGAAGTCATAGTTAGAGTCAAAGACAAATTACTAATATCACTACTAACATTAACATCTCTTCTTAAAGAACCACTATAACCGGCTTTGCCCACGCCAATATCGTAAATTCCTTCTCTTAAAGTAAAGCTAAAAGTGCCATCACTATTAACTCTGGTACCACCGCCGCCATTCTCACCACCAGCCCAAACAAAAGCATCTTCCACACTACCGCTATCAGCTGACACTGTTCCAGAAATAGTATAGAAAGAAATTGAATTCAGATTGATTTCAGTTGTTAAATTACCGTTAACTGTTATCGTCTTGCTTGGCAAGGGACCAAAAGTTGGGATGCCGCCATCAATTATATATTGGGTGCCGCCAGCCTGATAAGGCACTTCTATTTGATAAAGGTCATAACTGGTTGAAGTAGAAACTCGAGTGTCAGTAAAGCCATGACCAATCTCGGAATGAGCACCAATAAAAACTTCAGAAAAAGTATTGCCAGGAATTAAATGGATGCTAATAATTGCACTATTAACAGAAATATTTTTGCTGATATCAGAATTCAAAGCCGAAGAAGATAACAAAGCCCGGTAAATCTCCCCTTTGCCAGGAACAGCCGCATGGATGTAAAGATTACTCAAACCTTTTCTTACTTTGAAACTATAAGCGCCATTAGTATCTGTCCTCGAGCCAGCCAAGCCAGGACCAAATTCTCCTTGAGTTAACCAAACTTCAGCATTTGTTAAAGCCGAGGCATTTTTTTCAACGGTCCCGGAAACAGTAACGAAATTCTCGCTGCTCAAAGTGAAATTAACAGTTGGATTAGAAGTAGGAGTTACTGCCACACCTGTCTGCTCTGGCAATTCACCATAATCCTTGGCAAAACCTTTAATATGATAATTTGAACAAGGAGAAACATACATTTTGTAATAACCTTGGGAATCAGTAAAGGCATGGCCGCCACCCGGACCGCCATCGCACCAACAGAAAACATCAACGTCAGAAATACCATTACCAGCCCCGTCTTTGACATAACCCTCAATATAAGTAGTTGGCGGAGAAAGTTTAATTGTTATATCCAAATTACTATCCGTCAAAGCAAAATCATCACTTGAATCAATTGAAACATCTTTGCTGACCGGGAAAGGCATCATTGGCCCGGCAATCTCAATTCGGTAAGTGCCTTCTGTTAAATAAAGGTCAAAATAGCCATTTGAATCTGCTTGGGCCGCGCTTGACTTGCCATCATTCTTTGGTTGAAAAGCTATTATCCAAAGTTCTTGATATTTTTGGCTATTCAAAGGATTGCCATCTTCACCAACAATCCTTCCTCTCAACCTTCTATCAGCTTGGCTAAAAGTAAAATTAGCCGTGGCCGTTGGTGAAGAATCAGAAACAGTAATTTCCTGACCGGCTGGATCTAAAAGCTGACTACCATACCAAGGAGGCAAATGGCTTTCAATTCTATAAGTGCCGGCTTGAGGCAGAGCTAAAGTATAGGTAGTTTGACAACTTGAATTTGTTTGGAAAAATGACGGTTGAACTCCAGCTGGACCCATTTCCATCTCTGCTCCTTCAGGCATTGCCATTACTGCCACCCATTTATTCTGACCCTGAGAAGAACAGGTAGTGCCTAAAGTAATTGTTCCTGAAACTTTATAACTGGTTGTTCCTTGAAAAGTTAAAATCTGCGGGCTGCTAGTTGAAGTGTTCGACTGAAGTTCATTGCCCGGAGCCGGCAAATAATTGCCTGAAGAATCATAAGCCCAAACAAAACCCATTGTTGAAACATCAGGAATAGTGTAAACATAAGTTGAAGTATCAAAGGAGGTGTTGTGTGAATCACCAACATAATAGATATTTTCTCCCTTGGGCCCGCCAATAAAAATTTTTATATTGTCAGAACTGGTTATCGGCTGAGTCGTAGTTGTATTAACTACCTTCAAATAAATATTGCCTAAAACATCAAAAAAAGTTTCCTTTTCAACGTCAGACATTACTCCTTCTGAAGTAATAACTTGGACTGGACCACTTTGGGCTCCATTAGGAACTGTCGCGACAATTTGAGTACTTGACCAAGAACTAATAGTAGCTTCAACTGGTGGTAAGGGACCAGTTGAAGGATTAAAACCGCCAGAAAATAAAACCTTGCCAGAAGTATTCCCAAAATTAGTTCCAATAATTGTTACTGAATCTCCGGACTTACCATAACTAGGAGAAATAGAGGAAATTTGAGGAAGATTTACTTCTTGAACTGTCAAACTGTTTGACGAATAACTCAAAGGAAAACTATCATCAATATCTTGGATGCCGGAAACAGAAAAACTGATTGTTGAACCCTGAGTTAAATTCAAGCCGCGAATAATTACCCGGTTGCCAAAAAAGTCAACAAAAGGATAGCCAGGACCTGCACAATTAAGTGAAGAGCCATTAAGTTGATAATGAGAGCATTCCATTGCCTGATCGCCTCTTAAATTTTTGTTAGTTTGAAAAATTATTCTATCAGTAAAAACATTAATTGAACTAATCTGAGGCAAATCAGGCAAATTAAATTGAACTCTTGAACTTTCAATATTGCCAAGAGAATCAGTTACTGAAAGCCAGACAGTTGAATAATACTGCTTACCCAAAATCAAACTAAATTCTCCTTGCTGATTTAAATTTGACGAACCCAAAAGAGTACCACCACTCTGGGCTGAATAGGCCTTAATTACTCCCTCTTCACCAACCCCGCCTTGATGGTTGCTATCAAAAAGAGAATAATTCAAAGTATTACTATCATAAAAAACGCTTATTTTAGAAGTATCAGGCGCTTGAGAATGAGTATCAGCGATAATAATGTCAGTATCTAAAGGATTAACATTGGTGGCTGTTGGTGAAGTTAAAACGCCATCGCTGGCAATGCTCAAATATATTCTCTGAGGACCAGGGCTTGACACTTCAGGATAATCATTATCAGTCCACTGATTGGACGTTTCTAGAACCACAAAAAGAAATTTATCTTCATTGGGATGAATAACCGTAGTTGTTGCTGGTTCAATAGTTGAAAGAGCACCAACATTAACCGTTGAAGTACTACCAATAAAAGTATCACCAGCATCAAATTGGTGGTCTCCATCATCAGCGTATAGCTGCAAACTATCAAAACTATTAGCAGTTGTTGTAGCCGTACCAGTAGCGTTAATTGTTACCCTAACACTATCTAAAGTTAAATCAGCGTCACCAATAGTATTTAAAATCTCAATCAATAAAAGAGCGGCTCGGCTATTAGCTTTCATTTTAGTAACATTCATTGAGGTTGAAGTTGCTGAAATCTGTGGTGGTTCTGCTCCTTGACAATTACTAAAAAGGAAAAAAGAGAAGAAAGCAATTGCTAAAAAAATTCCGACTTTTTTAGAAAAAATTTTTCTTTTAGCCATATTTAATTTTGTTTTATTTTGCTTTTGCCGACTTCAATTTTTAAAAAAATCTTTAAAAAATTATAACAAAATAAAAAAGTTTATTCCAAAAAAAATTGTGGAAAAACTACGAACGAAAAAAGCAGCTGACTTGCTCCTTAACCCTTGACAAAAAACCAATTTTGTGATACATTATTAGCAGTAAATAGAAAAAATAATAAGGAAAGGAGGTATATAAGATGATGAAAAAAATTTTAGTTTATTCAGTAATAGTAGCGTTTCTTACAGTAATGGTCGGTGGTTGTGCGACGACTGGTAATTACGGACGAAATTACAGATACTATCGCGTCCGTAGTAGAACCGGAAAAATTAAAATTCACGAGAAACACGAGACAGAAATTGGATCTAATCTAGCCAGTGTCCAAAAGCTGGCGATCTACACTGGCGGTGCTCTAGCTGCCGTGGGAATAATATATCTTCTTACCCGGAATCACAAAGCGAAAGCAAAACCAGAACCAAAGCCAAAACCAGAAGAAGGAAAGAGAATACTGGTCTGCCAAGGAGGAAGAAGGTTCCTCCTTAAAGGAAAGCAAGCTTACGAGATCAAAAATAATCAAGTTTCTACTGAAGGGAGAAAATACGAAATAATTGACAACCGTTATCTCGTGTTGGAAGAAAAGGAAATAGTTGACTGCAATTAAAAAAAATTAAAGAGGGCAACGAAAGCCCTCTTTTTTTAGTATTTTAAGCCAACTTTTTGGCGAATTTCTTCAATATTTTTTTGAGCAATTTCTTCAGCTTTTCTTCTACCTTCTTTTAAAATTTCCCTAATTTCTTCTTTTTTATCTTTCATTGCCAAAAATTTCTCTCGGCTTTGAGAAAAATAATCAATAATTTTTTCAGCCAAAATTTTTTTAAATTCAGCATAACCTTTGCCTTGAAATTCTTTTTCTATCTCTTTTATCTCTTTTCCTTCAACTAAACTATAAATTCTTAAAAGATTGGCAATACCCGGCTTTTTTTCCTGATCATATTTTATTTCTTTACCAGAATCAGTTACTGCTTTGGCAATTTTTTCTCTGATTTTTTCTGGTTCCTCAAAAATTCCTAAATAATGTTCTTCGCCTAAAGATTTAGACATTTTCTTTTTAGGTTCAGCCAAAGACATAATTTTTGCTCCTCGTTCTTCCAAAACTGCCTTTGGTAAAGGAAAGGTTTGACCAAATCTCCTATTAAACCTTCTGGCAATTTCCCGAGTTAATTCAAGATGTTGAAGTTGATCTTTGCCAACTGGAATATATTCTGCTTTGTAAAGAAGAATATCGCTAGCCATTAAAATTGGATAGTTCAAAAGGCCAGCGTTAACTGTTTCTTTAAACTGCTTGGCTTTGTCTTTAAATTGAGTCATTCTCAATAAATCACCAACTGGAGTAACAACTGAAAGAAGCCAAGTTAATTCAGTATGATAAGGAATATCTGACTGAACAAAAAGAACAACTTTTTTAGGGTTTAAGCCCAAAGAAAGAAGATAAGATGTTGTTTTTAAAGTATTTTCCTCAAGAGAAGAAGGAGAAATCGGCTCAGTCAAAGCATGAAGATTAACTATTGAAAAAAAACAAAAATACTTGTCCTGTAAATCAAGCCATTGTTTTAGCGAGCCAAAATAGTTGCCAAGATGAATTTCACCAGTCGGCTGAATGCCAGAGAAAACTATTTTTTTTTCCATAAGTAAAATTCCTTGGCAAATTTTCGCTTCGCGAAAATTTGCTAGCGGGGGTGGCAGGACTCGAACCTACAACCTACGGTTTTGGAGACCGTTGCTCTGCCAAATTGAGCTACACCCCCAATTTCAATATCTTTATTTAACTTCTTTGTGAAGAGTATGTTTTTTGCACCAACGACAATATTTTTTTAAAGAAATTTTGCCCTCCATTTTTTTGGATTTGTAAAAATAATAGTTAATCCTCTGACACTCTTCACATTTTAATTTTGATAATTTTTTCTTTTTTTTAGTCGCCATTTTTAATTTAATTTTTGATAATAACTATTTTTTCACCCTCCCCCTCCTACACCTCCCCCTCCCAAAGGGAGGGGGAGGAAAAAAGAAGGACTTCTCCTACCTTACATTAGATAAATTCGAATCTCGAAATTCGAAATAATTAAAAATCTCAAATCTCAAAACTTAATTCAAGATAAATCCCAATTGAATCATGAATCATGAATCATGGAAGTTTAGAAGTTCAAAATCAAAACCTTGATTCCAGATTCATTCATAATTCATAATTCAATATTCAAGATTCATAATTCAAACAACTCGTTAACTCGTTAATAAATAATAAAACAATAAATATCAATAAGTATCTATGAGTATCTATGAGCATCTATGAATTTATAATACTTATTTTTTAAATTTTGGCAAATAATAATATTTAAATGCAAAACGCAAAGTGCAAAGCGCAAAGCCACAACTTAAAGCGCAAAGCGAAAAATTTAAATCTCAAATCTCAAAAGTCAAATCCATATGTCAAATGTCAAAAGTAAGTAAAAATTCAAAATGCCCACCCCCCTCCTTACCCCTCCCCCTCCAGAGGAGGGGGAGGAAATAATAGGTGACATCCTCTTAATTCCTCCCCCTCCCTCTGGGAGGGGGAGGATATAGGTGGGGGAGGGATATTCTTTTTACATTTTGATTTATCATTTTGCATTTTGCCGCCCAGTTTTACTGGGCGAGCCTTGCTCCTTTGGAGCGGGAGATTTGATTTTTGAATTTTCAATATGTAATAACACTAACTTCTTAACCCCTTTACCAAACTGGCTTCCTAACCTTTTAACCCTAAACCTTAAACAAGAAGTTTAGAATTTTGAATTTTCAAATTTAAATACGATCGTATTTAAATTTGAAATTTGGAATTCCAATGAATTTCTACGAGTTTTACAGGGTTTACAAAAATGGAAAACTATCCTAAAATTATCAAGTAAATTCTAAAGAAGAAAAGGAGAAGAAGGAGGTCTCCTATTCCCTCCCCCTCCTCAATCCTCCCCTCCGACATAAGTCGGAGGAGGGGGAGGAAAGCAAGAGGTGTATTTCTCTTCCCAAAGGAAAAGGAGAGAAAAAAAGAGGAATCCCTCCTCCGGAGAGAAAAGCACCTTCCATCTCCTCCCCCTCCGACTCAAGTCGGAGGGGGAGGTGTAGGAGGGGGAGGTACCTTCTTGTTTCTTACTTTTATCTATTACATCAATGACTAAAGAGAAAAAAAGAAATTTTGTTTTTATTGTTTTTGGCCCACCAGGCTCAGGCAAAAGCACTCAGGCAAAAATTTTGGCTAATAAGTTTTCTTTAGTGGAATTTGATACAGGTCAAGTTATTGAAAAAGTAATTTTTGATCCTCAAAAAGCCAGAGACCCTTTAATAAAAAAACAAAAAGAAAGATTTAGCCAAGGCAAACTTTGTCAACCGAGTTGGGTCGCTAAAATTGTCAGCCAAGAAATAAAAAAAATCCACCAAAAAGGAAAAGGTATTGTTTTTTCTGGCTCGCCAAGAACAATTTATGAAGCCAAAAGGATTATTCCTCTACTGGAAAAGCTCTATGGCCAAGAAAATATCTTTGTCTTTCTCTTAAAAGTTCCAGAAAAAATCTCTATTTTCAGAAACACCCACCGCCGAGTTTGTTCCCTTTGCGGCGCTACTTTAATTTACAATCAAGAAACAAAAAAACTTACTCGCTGTCCTTGCTGCGGCGGCGAATTAAAAGAACGAATTTTAGATAATAAAAAAACTATCAAGGAAAGATTAAAGAAATACCGAGAAGAAACGAAACCAGTTTTAAAATATCTTCTTTCTAAAAAAATAAAGATTGTGCCAATTAACGGAGAACCGATGCCAGAAGAAGTCAGCCAGGAAATTATTGCTAAAATTAAATAAAATGCTCTATATAGTGGCTACGCCTATTGGCAATTTAAAAGATATTACCTTCCGAGCAGTAGAAGTTTTAAAAAATTCTGAAATAATTCTCTGCGAAGATACCCGAGTAAGCAAAAAGCTTCTAAACTATTATCAAATTAAAAAACCTTTATTGAGTTATCACCAACATTCAAGTCCAAAAAAAGTTGAAAAAATCATCTCACTTCTCAAAGAAGGCAAAACAATTTCTCTTATTTGCGACGCTGGCACACCAGGCATTGCTGATCCAGCCGGCAAGTTAATTGAAGAAATTATCAAAAAAGCCCCTCAAATAGAAATTAAACCCATTCCCGGACCTTCAGCTCTAACAACCGCCCTCTCAGCGGCTGGCTTGCCAGCCAATCAATTTGTCTTTCTTGGTTTTCTGCCTAAAAGAAAAAAGAGGAAAGTTATTCTGGAAAAAATTCTAACAAAGGAAGAAAAAACAATTGTCTTTTACGAAAGTCCTTTTAGAATTATTAAAACTCTTTCAGAGATGGAAAAAATAGATAAGGAAAGCAATTTAAATCACCAAACAATTGTTTTTAAAGAGTTGACTAAAAAATTTGAAAAAACTTGGCGGGGAAATTCAATAAAAGAAGTCCTTGAAAAGATAAATAAAGAAAATAAAATAAAAGGAGAATTCGTTATTGTTTTAAAAAAGAGGAATGGAAAAGAAAAATAATAATCTCCAATTTGAAATCGAGACCGAAATTTACCAAGGACCTTTAGAAAAACTTCTTTCTTTGATTGAAGAAAAAAAATTAGAAATTACCGAAGTAAGTTTAGCCAAGATAACAAATGATTTCTTGTTTTTTCTCTCTTCTTTGAAGGAAAAAAATCCTGAAAAAGAAATTCTTAACGAGATTATCGCTGATTTTCTGGTAGTGGCAGCCAAACTTTTGCTTATTAAATCAAGAACTATTTTGCCTTCAGAGCAAGTAGAAGAAGAGGAAGAAGGAATCAGCCAAAATTTAGAGGAGCAATTAAAACTTTATCAAGAATTTAAAATTGTTAGCCAGAAAATTGGTTCCCTTTTCCAAAAAAAAGAAAGAATGTTTAGTCGACCGCCTTTAGCTGAAAAAAGAAAACTGGCTTTTCTGCCAGGAAAAACTTCGCTGGCTGATTTGAATAGAGAAATGAAAAAATTTATCAATTCTTTGGAGAGTTTAAACCAAGACATTCAAAAAAGAATTAAAGAAAAAAAGATAAATCTAGCCAAAAAAATTAATTCTTTCTATCAACTTCTAAAGAAAGTTAAAATAATTGAATTTAATAAATTCTTTCAAAAAAAGAATCCGCCCATTAACGAGATAATTGCTTCTTTCTTGGCTATCCTTCATTTGTTCAGCCAAGAAAAAATTATTGTTGAACAAAAAGAATTATTCGGTAAAATCAAAATAACTCTTAAAGAAGAATGATAAAAGAGAAAGGAAGAAAGAAAATGATTTTAGAGGGAATCCTTTTTGTCAGCGGTAGTCCTCAACCAATTAAAAAATTGGCAAAATTCCTTAATTTAAAATTAGCCGAAACCAGAGAATTAGCCGAAGAACTTTTAAAAGATTATCAAGAAGGAAAAAGAGGGCTTTCTCTAATTTTTTTAGATGACAAAATTCAATTAACAACCAGTAAAGAAATTTCTTCAGAAATTGAGAATTTTCTTTCAGAAAGTTTTAGCCAGGAACTCTCGCCAGTTCTCTTAGAAACTCTTTCTATTATTGCCTATTTTGGTCCCCTTTCCAGAAGCCAAATTGAAGAAATTAGAGGAGTAAATTCTTATTATCCTTTAAGAGTCCTTTCTCTTCGGGGCTTGATAGAAAAAAAAGAACATCCAACTATTCCCAATGCCTACCTTTATCAAATTTCTTCAGAGTTTTTAGCCCATTTAGGCCTCAATCGAAAAGAAGAATTACCTGACTATGAAGAATTTAGAAAAAAGCGAACAAATTATCTCTAAAGTATTACTTATTCTCCTTTTGCTTCTTTTGCTAAATTGGCAAAAGTATTATTTTTCTTCGGCTAAAAATTATCGAGAAAAAAAAGAAAATTATTCTTCTCAAGAAAATTCTCTTGCTGGCGAGGCTTTGATTTTCAAAGGTTTTATCTCTGAAGAAAAACCACTATCAGACAATCGTTTTCCAAAAAAGGAAAAGCAAAAGAAAAAACAAAGAGAAAATAAAAAAGAGCAAAAAAAAGAAAATAAACAAGAAGAGATTAATCAAGAAGAAATTAAAAAGTTTTTTAAAGAAAATTTCTCTTTACTTTCCTCTCCTCTTATTTTGAAAAAAACCCCTGTACTTTCTTCTCCTTCTCCTTCTAAGGAAAAAAGAGAAAAATTAAAAAAAGCCGAGGTAAGAAATACTCCTTCAAACCATCCATCCCCCCTCTCAACCCCTTCTTTCTCTAAAAAAGAAAGGGAGGAAACAGAAAACTTTCTTTCCTCTTCTCAAATAATTCCTTGGCGAAAAAAAGAAAAAATTGACTTACCTATAATCAGCGCTTCTTCAGCAATAATAATTGGCCTTAATGATAACTTCATCTTTTTCCAAAAAGAACCAAAGAAAATTTTGCCAATTGCCTCTCTTTCTAAACTGATGACATCTTTAATTGTTTTGGATAATTTGCCCTTGGAAAAAAAAATCATTATTCCCAAAGAAATTTCTCTAATTGAAACTTCTAGAGGCACCAATCTTTTACCGGGAGAAAAAATTTCCGTTAAAGATCTTCTGGCAATGGCTTTAATCGCCTCCAGCAATCAAGCAGCAGCGGCTTTCAGTATCCCTTTACCAGACATTGCTTCGCGAATGCAAAAGAAAGCCAAAGAACTTAATTTAAATAACACTTTTTTTGCTGAACCAACTGGCCTTTCTTCTTTGAATCGAGCAAGCGCTGAAGACCTTTTTAAATTAACAAAATACATCTGGTTTAATAAGCCAGAAATTTTCAAAATTAGCCAAATTGAAGAAAAAGAAATTATTTCCTCAAAGAGAAAAATTCAATTAACTAATATCAATCCTCTAGCTAAAAGAAATGATTTTTTGGGAGGGAAAACTGGTTATACCAATCAAGCCAACGGCACTTTAATCTCTATTTTCCAATGGAAAGAAAAAAGCGAACCAGCAGTGATTATTGTTTTAAATTCAAAGTCAAGAGTCACTGATACTCTCAACCTCCTAAATTGGCTCAAAAAGAGTTATTACTAAAAAATCCCTTATACTTCTTTAAAAACTCAAAAGTATTTATAGATATTTATAGATACTCATTGATATTTATTGATATTTAAATCTCAAATCTCAAAACTCAAAACTCAAATCCAAATCTTAAATCTTAAAACTTAACTTTCAAATTCTAAATCCGAAATCCTAAATCCTAAACGAAATCCCAAATCACAAATTCCAAATCCTAAACGTTTAGAATTTGAAACATTAGAATTTCGAATTTTGTTTAGAATTTCGAATTTAGAATTTAGGATTTTTCTCTATTAGATTTGACATTTGACATATGGATTTAACATTTGACATCTAACATTTGAGATTTGCATTTTGAATTCTTATTAGTTTTGAGTTTTACGCTTACTTATATATAATAGGTAAAGAATTAATTGGTAAAGAATATAAGTAAATTTTGGCTTATTTTTTTGAAACATTTTGTTTGAAAACTCGTTTTATTTATGAAAGAAAAAATTTGGGTAATTATTAAGAA
>Ga0190334_1000661_pt1 | contig 16310 bp, 11 predicted proteins | sample 48720478_MG_FD_161270 | JGI IMG/M metagenome (GOLD analysis project Ga0190334, IMG submission 161270) | Hydrothermal vent sediment bacterial communities from Southern Trench, Guaymas Basin, Mexico - 4872-04-7-8_MG | ecosystem: Environmental > Aquatic > Marine > Hydrothermal vents > Sediment ...
ATTCATTTCCTAATATTTGGTTTAAAACACTAAAATATGGACCTAATGAATTGAAGATTTATGACTATTATGGCACAACATTAATCACTCCAGATATTGCAAAACAATTAATAGATGATTATTATGATGAGAGAGGCTGGGATATTAAATCAGGCACTCCTAAAAAAGAAAAGTTAATTTCTTTAGAATTAAAGGAATATATTTAATAAGTTCTTATTTTTTTACAATATTAAATTATTCTTTATGAGAGTTCTTATATGTAGAAATTGTTTAATAAATAAGGGAAGTAAATGGAAAACACCCCAAAAAGCATTTATAATAATTATCTCAAAAATAATCTCGATATAGAATCTACTATAGAACATTTAATATCTATAATTGAACATAGTGAAAATTTAATTTACAGGTTGGAAAGCATCAATTATATTTCAAACTTAGGCGTAAAAAATAGTAAGATATTTAATTGCCTAGAAAATCTTCTCATTTCTGAGAATAATGAGAGCATCAGGTATAATTCTTCTATTGCTTTAAAAAGTCTATTTGGTAAAAAAGCTCTAAATCCATTTAAATGGAGCTTATATCACGAAAGTTCTTTAAGATGCTTAATAGTTATTTTAAACTCTATTTGCGAAATTAATGATTCTTATTCTAAATCTATTATAATTTCAAGGATAAAAGAGATACAAGATCCTATTTTTAGAGATGAAATAAAATTTATAGAAAAAAAGCACCATGTGGAACAATTATCAATAAATTTCTTAACCGAACTATTGAAAAATTACTACATTTTAAGAGATTTAAAAAAAAGATTTGCACAAATTCATTTCAAACTAAATAATGGACTCATTGTAGAATTAGATTTATCGGATATTGGAAGCCACATATTTGGTTCTAACATTTTAAGCAAGTTTCCAGAATCAATAATTCATCTAAAAGCTTTAAAAAAACTTAATTTAAAATTCAATAGACTTTCTAAAATTCCACAATCAATTGGGCTTTTAAATTCTCTAGAAGAATTAGATTTGAGCTATAATCGTATTAAAGAGCTACCTCCATCTATTGGAATGTTAAGATCTCTAATTTATTTAAAAATAAGTTATAATAAAATAAAATATATCCCTAAAACAATTGGAATGCTTAAATCATTAAAATTACTAGACGCAAGGATGAATTATATAGAAGAAATACCTCAAACAATCAATAACCTGACAAATTTAGAAATCTTGGACTTACACGGAAATAAATTAAAAACTTTACCTCCTAACCTAAAAAAGTTATCTTCCTTAAAAATACTTATACTTGGCTCAAATAAATTTAAAAAAATTCCTGAATCGATAAAATACATGAAGAATCTTTATGAATTAGATCTTAAAGGTAATAAAATCTTAAAAATACCAGAATGGATAAAGAAACTTAAATCATTAGTAATTCTTCGTATGCCGGACAATAAAATAAATGAATTACCTAAAGGTTTAGGTTCATTAAAATCATTAGAAATTTTAGCATTGTGGAATAATAAGCTTAAAAATCTTCCAAAAACTATGGGTAAATTAAAAAATATAAAAGATCTAAACTTAAGTTGGAACGAACTTAAATATCTTCCTGAATGGATCGGTTCGCTAAAATCATTAACAACATTGAGTCTTTGGGGAAATTCTCTGAAAGAAATTCCCTCTAGCATCATGAAGTTAAAAAATCTTAAAATCTTAGACCTTAATTTCAACAATATTAAAACCATTCCCAATTTCATGTTAGAATTAGAAAAGAAAGGATTAATCATCTATAAATAAGACAATAAATTAGAAATGTTTTGTAAATTGAATTAATAAAAATAATAATTCCTTAATTATAATGGAAAATCAATATCCTAAACAAATATTCGATGAATTTTTGAAAAATAATTTAGATTTTGAAAGTACAATAGATAAATTCATGATGTTTTTAGAAAATGGGGAAAAAGTAAAATTAAGGCAAGAAAGTTTGAATTATTTTATAAGAACTCTAAAATATGTAGAAAACAATGTTAATTTTAGAGATAAAATTTTCAATTTTTTGGAAAATCTGTTAATATCCGATGTGAATCCAAAAATCAGAAAAAAAGTAGTGAAAGTATTACCCATTTATTTTCCTGAAAAATCTTATAATATTTTAAAATACAGCCTTTTAACAGAACAAGATGATATTGTTTTAGATTCAGTGTATTGGTCATTGATTAATCTATTAGCGATCCTTGCTAAAGATAAAAAATTATTTTCTGATTTCAAATTAAAGAAAGAGATTTCTGAAATATGTAAAAAAGAACTTAAATTTAATTTCGAAATAACCAAGGAGTTAGAAAAATCTTCAAATGCGAACCGGAATGAACTCTTCCAATTTTTACTAAATTTTTTCACATTAATTTTTTTAAAGAAAAAATACTGGCGTTTAAAATATGAAATAAGAGATTGGAAAATAATTGAATTAGAGATCATGTTTAAAGGTCTTAAAAAAATTCCAAATTGTATCTCATATCTCCAAGATATAAAAAAATTATCTTTAAGGTACAATCAAATTCAAACAATTCCAAGTTGGATTAGTAAGTTAAATAAATTAGAAGTTCTGAATCTTAATTCTAATGAATTGAAAAAGATTCATGACTCAATAGGAAAATTAAATTCTCTTAAAGTTATGTTATTGTGGAATAATCAACTGAAATATCTTCCAGAAACAATTATTAATATTCAGTCATTAAAAGAATTAAATTTAAGGCTAAATAAATTAATTGCCTTACCATGGAATATTGGCAATCTGAGAAATTTAACGAGACTAGATCTTCACGACAATAAATTAACATCTATTCCTGAATCCATATCTAAATTAAAGTTATTGATTAATTTAGACTTGAGTTGGAATTCATTAGAAAAATTACCGCCTTCTATTGGTGAATTGAATTCCTTGGTTAGCTTAAATCTAGAAATGAATGAATTGAAAGAAATACCTAGTTCTATTGGAGAATTAAATTCTTTAGAAATTTTAAATTTAAAAAGTAATAAACTAATATTTATTCCTGATTCTATTGGGCGTTTAAAATCATTAAAATACCTAAACTTATCCAGAAATTCTTTAAAAAAACTCCCAAATTCATTGTTAAATAACTCTTCTTTAATCGAATTATACATAAGCCAAAATGAAATCGATATGAATTCCGACTATCTTGAAAAATTGCGAGAGAAAGGGGTTAATATTTATATTTAGGAGGTGTACATGGAACCTTGATTATTGCGACTCGTATAATTGTTTAATTTCATTTACAGTCGTTATATCTTTAGGACCTTTATCTGGACGGAATCTCTGAAAAACAGGAAATCTCATGGAATAACCTAATGAAGAAAATTTATCGCTTATCGTAATTTCATCTCCAATTATTTCTATTACAATCTCTGGTTTTAACCATTGATCTGGATCATCTTCACAGATGACATTTTTAGGCTTAGAATCAACTTCAAGAGGTTTTACATCTTCTTTTAATTTTTCCATGATCTCATCAGTCCATCCAGAAGCAATTCTAGTGAAAGCAATGAACTTATCATTTTCAGGATCATATACAGCACCAATATAAGTTCCATAAACACCTTTTCGTCGGCCTCTTCCATAGAAAGCTCCAATCAGAACAACATCTACTGAATCTTTTAATTTTCCTCCAACTAAACTCTTTAATTTGATCCAGAGGAAACCTCTATTACCTGCTTGATAAACTGAGTCTGGTTTTATTGATTTTGCTATTATTCCTTCATTCCCTTTTTCTCTAGCTTCATTAAAGAAATCCAATAATTCATCCAATGAATTAATTAAAACTGATTTTACCAATCTGATTTGATCACTTTCCTCTACAATTTCTTCTAATTTCTTTCTACGTTCTGGAAAAGGTTTGTCAATATATTGAGTATCTCCTAATTTCAATAAATCAAATATGAAAAGACATACTGGAATTTCTTTTGAGACGTCCTCAACATCATATTTTCTCCGTCTTTTACTTAATACTTGAAAAGGCAACATTTTTTCGTAAAAAGGGTCCATGGCAACAACTTCTCCCTCTATTATCACGTTTTTTGCCTTTACATTAGTTCTAACAACATCACATACATCAGGGTATTGACTTGAGATGTCAAGAAGGCGTCTAGAAAATAATCTCACATCTTCTCCTTGCTTATGAATTTGTAGTCTCTCGCCATCCAATTTGTATTCTGCAACAAAAGGCGTTCCTAACCTCTCGATGATTTCCATGTATGGTACTCTTGAAGCCAACATGCATCTTATTGGTATTCCATATCTTATTTCGGTTTTTTTAATTTCGTCTATCCCTTTTTCTGCTAGAATTTTAGCAATTTCACCTAAATCTGGGTATAAGTTATATGCTCGTTCAATAAAATCTCGATTTTCTTTATTTCCTGTAAAACCCAAAGCTAATCCATCTATGATGGTTTGCGTTGACACGCCGATTCTTAAAGTGGATGTAATGATTCTTAATAAATATTTTATTTCTAAAGGAGAACATTTGCTCATTAACTTTCTCAAGATTCCTAACTTTATATCATGTGATCCAGGTCCTTCTGTTGTAGCTATTTTTTGGAGAGATGAATATAATTCAGAAATCTCTAAAGATTTAGAATCTTCCTTTTGATTAACATTTCCATGAAAATCGAATAAAGATTTTTGCTTTTTTTTATTCTTCAACAATAATTCCGCTGTAATGCCAATATCTCCTTTTTTAAGCAATATTTCTTTTATTTTAGAACCACTAATTCCTGAGTGTAATGATAAAGCTTCAATAATCATTTTTTCAGCAATTCCAATTTTCGGAAATTGTTTTATGTTTGATACTAGCTGTCCTTGTAATAGGTATATTATTTTGTCTAAATCTTCAAAATTATTACCTTTTTTAATCTCTTGGAAAAAATTAGATAGGATATCAATCATTTCTAACCTTTTTGTTGTAGACTCAAGGGATGAAAATAATTGGGCTAATTTTTTGAATTTCATGCTTATCTAAGAGTTACTTTATAATTCATTTAAATAAAATGCATTTAATAAATTGATTTATTATTTTAAAAATAGAAAAATAAAATTATAATAATTTGGATAACTCCACAAATTTCTTTTGTATTTCTGTTTTTATAGTTGGGGCAATTCCTTTAAACGAATCTTGTGTAAATGAAATTTTTGAACCTTTAATGGAAAAAGAGCAAATAGGTCCATCCATATATTCAACTGAAAAAGAATTATCCTCTTTTTTAGAAACCCAAATATCTTCAAAATGATCTAAAATTCCAACTAAAACAAAACCAATTTTCGCCTGTATTTCCAAATCTTCAATTGATTTTTTCGCTTCTGGTTGCGAAATTATAGGTTTTTCTGCAGAAATTTCTCTTTTTATTGTTGGAGTCACGCTAGCTTGTGGAGTCACTGCCGGTTTTGATGGTTTCACCACAGGAGGTTCTAATTTCTTGGGTTTTGTAGGTTCAACTACTGGGGGTTCCAATTTTTTGGCTTCAACAAGCTTGAAAATTGTTGATTCTGCTGAAGTGGGAGTAGTTTTTGGTATGCTTGGTTTTGTTTCAGTTTTTATTTCTGGTTTGGCTATTGGCACTTCAGTACCAATCTCTGTCTCTACAGTTTCAAAAGTGACTACAAAATTTTCCAGTTCCTTTACCTTTTTATTTAACAAAGCTTCTAATGCCTTGTATGTTTCATCAGTTTCGGGATCTCTTCCAATTTTTCTTTGGTCTATTTCTTTTATTTCTCTTAGATCTCTTCCAATTATGCTTTTTCCAATCGTATAACCATGCCCTCTTATAGATTCTGCTTGCCTGAGAGCAGTCCTTCTAGCGACTAAACCTTGCTGCGATCCATACCATAACCACACTGTTTGATTAAATTCATCAAGAATGATTACGGATCGATCTGGAGTTAAATTATCCTTGCTCCAATTTATAGGTTCGACAACTCCTCCTTCTAGTACATTAAACATTAGTGCAAAATTCATTTAGTTCACCCGTTAAAGAAACTTCTTATTCTATTTCTCTCATTTAATAATTTTATATAAGTCTAATGGATTTAGAATTTTATTAAAATTATAGTACCTAAATTTAGTTTTTATTTAATATAATTATCTTTTAAGAATATTTTAAATTTAATGTAATGAAGAATTTTTTTATAATATTTTTCATACACGAAAAAAACCATTCTTTCTGAATAATTTATATAAAATTTCAAAATTATCCTTCAATAATCAATAAAGGATAAAAAAGAAAAAATCTCTTGATAGGTAATATAGATTCTTCCCTACATTTTCCTAATGATAATATCAATGAAGATTATTGGACATAATGCTAATTATACTAAGATTTAATAGATATCTCCATATAAAATCATTAACATAAAATGTACTAAAAATTAAACATTATGGAAAACAAAGTTTTAAAATTCACAATTCCAAAAGGAAGTCTGCAAGAAGAAATCAAAGTTTTTTTTAAAAGAGCGGGATTAAACTTGAAATTTTCTTCTGAACGAGACTATAGGCCTTCAGTAGAAGATTCAGAACTTTATATAAAATTATTAAGACCACAAGAAATTCCAAATTATTTAGTTGGGGAAAATGGTTTTGATCTTGGCATTTCTGGAATGGATTGGGTTAAAGAAACGAATGTTAATGTAGAAAAATTATTAGATCTTGAAATCGGAAAGGTAAAAATCGTATTATGCATTCCAAACGCGTGGAATAGCATAAATTCACTGGATGATTTATTAAAAGATTTTTTTAATAAAAATAAAGTCTTGCGCATATCAACGGAATATCTTACACTCTCCATTAAGTATTTAATTAACAATTCTACCTACAAGCATCTTTATGGGGAAAAATCTCCATTAGTTATTACTCCGTGGAAAACTTGGGGTGAAAATGAAAAAGTGAAAATATATTTATCCTTTGGAGCTACTGAAGCAAAACCACCCGAAGAAGTTGATGTAATAATTGATAATACTCAAACAGGTTCGACTATTAGAGCTAATAATTTAAGGGTTATAGACATCATTGACAAATCATCAGCAGTTTTAATTGCAAATAAAACATCTCTTAAAGATGATTGGAAGCGAGAGAAAATAAAGGATATTGTGGTCCTTCTAATGGGTGTTATAGAAGCTTCCAAAAAATTACACATTTTTATGAATGTTAAAAAAGAAAATTTAAATAAAATATTGGTTAAATTACCAGCTCTTAAAAAACCTACAATCTCAAAATTAGCAGAAAATGGTAATGATGACTGGTACGCTATAAATACAATCATTAAAAAAGATGATTTCTTGAGTTTAATTCCAATGCTTAGAAAATATGCTCAAGGTTTGGTCGTTCATGAGCCAAGACAAATTTTACCCTTGGAAAAGATTAATTAAAATTCAAGTTGATTAGAAGTGAAATTTGAAATTATAGAGGCTAATGAAGTTAATTATAGTATGATAGAACGATTAGTTCGCCGTAATCAAGAAGTACGTGTTGATATCAAAAATGAAGTTCTAAATATAATTCAAGCTGTTAAAAATCAAAAAGATAAAGCAATTATTGAGCTAACTAAAAAGTATGATGATGTTTCTTTACGACCAGATGAGATAAAGGTTGGAAAAGAGGAAATTAAAAAAGCTTATAACAAAGTTAATAAAGAATTTATTAAAGCTATTAATGAAGCTAAGGATAATATATTCAAGTTTCATGAGATACAGAAACAAAAAGAATTAAAGATTCAAATAAAGTCAGGAATTCAGATAAATCAAATCTTTCGGCCCATTGAGTCTATAGGTATTTATGTACCTGGTGGTAGGGCCATCTATCCAAGTACTATTTTAATGGGTTCTATTCCTGCATTAATAGCTGGTGTAAAACGAATAATAATATCCTCACCTCCAAATAAAAATAAAACAGTTGCTCCTGAAATATTGGTTGCTGCAAATGAAGTTGGAATTTCAGAAATATATAAAATAGGAGGTGCTCAAGCAATTGCAGCAATGGCTTATGGAACAAAAATAATATCTCCTGTTCAAAAGATAATAGGGCCCGGAAATGAATGGGTCAATACAGCAAAATTTCTCTTATCAAATATAATTTCAATAGATTTACCAGCAGGCCCTTCCGAAATATTAATTATTGCTGATGGGAATGCGAATCCAGATTTTATTACAATTGACCTTTTTTCTCAAATTGAACACGATCCATCTAATATTGGGATAATCATATCTCCAAGTGAAAGGTTAATTTATCAAGTATTTGAGAAGATTAATGTATATTTAAATGATATTCCAAGAAAAGATATAATAACTTCAGCATTGAAAAATAATTGTTTATTTATTAAAGCAGGTGATTTAAATGAATGTTGTAAATTAGCTAATATGATAGCTCCTGAACATCTTCAAATTATGACTAAAACCCCTAAAAATTTATTAAAAAAAATTTTTAATGCGGGAGCTATATTTTTGGGTGAAAACACTCCAGTAGCCCTCGGAGATTATTGTGCTGGAACAAATCACATTTTGCCCACGGGGGGTATGGCTAAAAGTTGTTCTGGATTAACAGTTAATGATTTTTTAAAATCAATTAATGTTTTAGAATGCAACAGAAAAGGTTTGATTAACCTAAGCAATTGTACAATGATTTTAGCAAGGCAGGAGGGTTTAATGTCTCACGAAAAATCTATTAAAATAAGATTAAAAGAAAAAAATTAAAAACTATTTAAACATTATATTATTCCGAGTTTTTCTTTATTTTTAAAAAATAGCTATATAATGGGTAAGAAAAATGAATTTAGATGATCTATTGCGAAAATCATTAAAATATTTCACTCCATATGAACCAGGTGAGCAGCCTATTGAAGATGATTGGATCAAATTAAATACTAATGAAAATCCATATCCTCCAATTCCAGAAGTTATAAATGATATAAAAAAAGCTTTAGATGATGAAAATAAAATAAGAAAATATCCCGATTCATTGGCTTTAGAACTTCGTAAAGCAATAATTAATCAACTCTTACGAGATAAGAATACATTGACAAATAGAAATATAGTTTTTATTGGGAATGGTTCAGATGAAATTTATGACATCATTTTTAAAGTCTTTATCGATCCTGGTGATGAGATTGTTATTTTTTACCCCACTTATGGAATGTATAAAGTTTTAGGAAATTTATATGGAGCTAAAATTAAAGAAATAAAATTAAATGAAGATTTCTCCATTCCTGATACTGCTTTTAAGTCAACTGGAAAATTAATGTTCATTAATTCTCCAAATAATCCAAATGGAAAATCCTTTGATAATGACACTATATTAAAACTCTGTGAAAATTTTCCAGGGATTATCGTAGTTGATGAGGCTTATGCGGATTTTTCTGAACACACTTGTTTACCCTTACTAAGACAAGTTAAAAATTTAATAGTATGTAGGACATTCTCTAAGAGTTTTTCCCTTGCTGCTTTAAGAATTGGGTATGCTTTAGCTGATAATCAAATTATAAAAGAAATGAACAAGGTAAAATTGCCATACAATACAAGTTACATTTCTCAAGTCGCAGCTTTATCATGCATAAAACATAGAGTAAAAATCCAAGAAAGAAATCATGTCATTATAAAGGAACGAGAGAGATTAACTAAAGCTTTAGAAAAATATCCTGGAATTACGGTATTGCCCTCTGATGCTAATTTTATATTTATTAAATTTGAAGATCAATCCAAAACATTGAAATTTCTATGGGATCTTAAAGAAATGAAAATATTAATTAGGCATTTTAGTAAACCAAATTTATATAATTATTTAAGGGTAACAATCGGAACTCCCGAACAAAATGAGAAATTTTTAATGGCATTTGACGAAGTTGCAAAAAAATATTTATAATTAAGAATTGTCTTATCTTTTTTATATAAAGACATTTATAACTAGGAGTTGATCATCCATACCAAATCCAATGTTTCTTGCTGAAAAAGAGAAGGTTAAGTGTCAATATTGTGGATATGTTATTGTTAAACCTTATCCAAAGGATCAACTTTGTCCGCGCTGTAAAAAGTTTCTATCTTCGTTATTTGAATACGTAGATGATGATGAAATAAAAGAAGAGAAAAAGCCAGTTCCCAAGAATTTCGAAACAAAAAAAATAACTGTTGCCACTAAATTCCAAGGAAAAGTGAAAGTCAAGAGAGATAAATATAAACTTACTATTGACGGGGATAAAATTTGGTTAAAAGAAAACAAGGAATATATAAAACTATGTGGAATTACTTCTGTTAAAAGAACACCCCTTTTTTGTAGTAATGATAGATTTATCTATCTTCTAGAACTAACAAATAACTTGGATTTCATAGCTACAAGTATTTTGGGAGGAGAATTAGATAAAATGCTTCTCATCTCAGAAAATGGTACTAAAGAAAAATGTCAATTTTTTGTAGAGGATGGAATAATCTACATTGCCTATGGTGTATTCCCCGATAAAAAAGGAAAATGGATCTTGGAACAAATGTCAAATTATTATTCAGATTTAGTTCGAGGGAAAGATGTGGACAACTTAAATAAGCTAGAAAAATATGAAATTAATAAAAAGTTCCAAGGGCAATTGAACTATATATTGAAAGAATATCTTAACTTACAAGATGTTTTTTCGGATCAAGAGATTCCCTATTTGGAAGATAAATTAAGAATTGATTATTTAGGATTATCATCTCGATCCATAGGTATAATTTCTTTGTTAATTGGATCGGAGATAACAGTAGAATTACCTGATAAATATGAAAATCCACTTGAAGAATTAGAAATGAAAGAATCTGCTTTAACTGCTAAAATTGAAGCAATTGCAGCTAACACGCTTGGAAATACACAAGCTTTTCCTAGATGGATTGCAGTTAAATTAAGTTTTCAACATTATAGATTTTTAACATTTAAAAAATATCCTAACGATTACTTTCTTTATCTACTTTCAGATGGAAATCTTGAAAAATTAGAGGTTGTTGAAAAAGTCTTAAACCCATACATCGAACCTCTTGTTTCTAAACCATTTTCAGGAACATTGAGACCGTTCAATGAATTAAAAATGAATCTTAAAAAACTTTTTGAACGCAAAAGGTATTTTTCATGATGTTTTAAAAAAATTTCTTATTAATTTCTTTCAAATTTTAAAAAATATTGAATTAATTTAAATGTGGGTTATTTTATGATAAAAATTATTGAAGATAACGAAAATAAATTAATCATTTGCAATGAAAGTATTTCATTAGAATTTATAAAAATCGGTGTTGATAAAGGAAGGTTTTCATTAAGCTTTTTTAATAATTCTTCAAAGCCTATTTATCTAAAAAATTGCTTTTCGGTAATAAATTTCCTTGATTCGATAAATAATTTATTGGACAGCATTAAATCTACTCATTTTGAATATGATTCAAAAATAAAGGAATTTAATGATGAACTGGGAAATGGCGTTAAAATAATTTTTCAAACAAGGAATGAGTTAAATAACTCTCTCTCATATTCCTTGCAATTTAAATTATATGATAGTAAAGACTTCATCATTCTCAATTTAATTAATGTAAGCTATAATGGAGAAAAGTTAACGCATAGTTTTATTCCTCTTGCAATAGAAAATGAAAAACTTTTCTTATCTGGAACTGAAGAACACTCGGATTTAAATAAAATAACTTGGTTCAAGAATGGTTGGCAAAGTTGGAGTTATTGTACAGTATTTAGAGGAGATGAAAGGGATATCCCAGGTTGTAGTTCTGAGATCTTATCAATGGTTCAAGATAATCAAGATAATATCATAAAGGCAAGGTTTTATAGTGAATATTGCACTGTAATCACTGATACTTTTTCAAAAAATTCACTAATATTAGGTTTTATCACTTTCAAGGATCAATTTTCCAGAATAACGATAGACTATGAGAATGAGGTTATCTTAAAGCATTTATATGCAATTTGCTGTTTAGATGGGATTCACTTATCAAAAAGTAGTATAAATTCTTCAGAAGAATTATATCTTTCTGCAAAAAAGAATAATGAAGGTTATATCGGTCTTGTTGATTATGCTAAAGTCGTAAAGCTTAAAAACAAGGTTGATTCTATAAAAAAAGAGGTTCCAATTGGCTGGTGTAGTTGGTATTATTATTATACCAACATCAAACAAGAAGACATGATCCAAAATCTTGAATTTTTTAGAAAATCTAAAGATTTGAAAATAAATTTCATGCAATTAGATGATGGCTATTTTACTAAAATTGGAGATTATTTAACTACAAATGAAAAATTTCCAAATGGTCTTACATGGCTATTTTCAAGGATTAATGAGAATGGATTTAAAGGAGGAATTTGGACAGCTCCATTCATTGCTAATAGGAGATCTGAATTGTTTAAAACTTATAAAGATTGGTTTTTAACTAAATCGGGTAAGCCTCTAAAAACTTTATTCAATTGGAATGCCTTTCAATACAGTTTGGACTTATCAAGAAAAGAAGTTTTGGATTATCTAAAATATCTATTTAAAAAATTAAAGTTCGGGTTAGATAAACAAAATGAAATCGAAAATAAACCATTAATTCAATTTTTCAAAATTGATTTTCTTCACGCTGGTATTCCGTTTAATGCAGATTATTCCAATAAAGCATTAACAAGAGCACAGATATATTATAAAGCTATAAAAGCAATAAGAGATTCCATATCCGGAAACCTATATTTATTGGGGTGTGGCGCTCCTTTAGGTCCATGTATAGGATTAGTGGATGCCATGCGGATTAGCTGTGATACTGCTCCTGAATGGGATGCCGGTTATTTAGAAAGATACGAAAATGGAAGAGGAATTGCTTTTCCTGGTCTTAAACCTGCTTTGATAAATACATTATATAGATCCTTCATGCATAAACATTTTTGGATAAATGATCCTGATTGCTTGATGATAAGACGCAAGGAGACTAAGTTAACATTAGAAGAGATAAGATTGCAAATGACTATTTTTGGATTATCGGGAGGTCAAATTCTCATTTCAGATAAAATGCCAAATTTATCTAAAGAAGAAATAGATGATGCAAAATTACTCATTCCCCCTTTTAATCCTACTGATTTTGATCCAATTCCTATTGATGCTTTTATATCTCCACTTCCTTCAATATATGCCTTGGAAACGGAAGAAAAGATAGGAAAAAGGTTTTTAATCGCAATCATCAACTGGTCTGATAATAAAATAGACAAAAAACTGAGATTAACCAATATTCTACCTAAAAAGGAGATAATGGAGGAAGATTTTTTAATATTTGAATTTTGGAGGAAAGAAGTTTTGGGAATATACAAAAGAGATGATTTAATTAATCTAAAAAACATTAATCCTCATTCTTGTGTATATCTTTCCATCATACCATTAAATAATAATAATAAAAATGAACCTTTAATTGTATCTTCTTCCATTCATATCTCTCAAGGTTGCTTGGAAATAACAAACATATCATTTGATAAACTAAAGAACAATTTAGAAATTCAATTAAAGCTTCCCGGTTATCGAGAAGGGGATCTTTTTATAAAAATTCCTAAAAATAAGTCAATAACAAGATGTAAGCATCACCATGAACAATGGAATGATGAACATAATATTTGGAAAATTCATGTTGAATTTGAAAATAATTCCTCTTTTTCAATTAATTTTTCTTAAAATTTATTTAAATAATTCTATTTATTATTACTAATTATTGAAGAGTAAATTACAAGATCTATCCCTAATAAAATGCTTCCAATTTTAGAACGCGTGAAAAGAGAATATGAAACTGGTACTGTTAGTAAATCCGTTGCTATCGATTTCTTAATAAATCTATTTGAACATTCGTGTAATGAGGAAATAAGGATTGACATATTATCAATATTAAAAAAGATCAAATCTAATTCTCAAAAATTATTCAAATTTTTAGAGAATATATTAATATCAGATTCAAATAATGAAATTCGAAAAATAGCAATTAATATTATCGATGTTCGATTTATAGATATTTCTTTTAATGTATTAAAATGGGCAATGATTCATGAAGATTCAATAGAAAATTATTGTTTAATTGTAAAAACCATTTCTAAAATTAATTCAATAAAGGTACGAGAATTCTTCATAGAAGAATTAGGAAATTTAAAAGAATCTATAAAAATAAAATACGAATGGTTAGATACAATTAGTAAATATGAAAAATTAATCAGAAATTTTACTAAAAGTAAGAAAATAAATAAATTCTCAACACATCATCTCGGGAATATTTTAATTAATTATCAAATCATCGCTAATTTAATTAAGAAATATCCTAATGTGGCTTATGAGTTAGATAAGGAAAATGGATTAGTGATAAGTTTAGATCTTTCAGATTTAGCAATGGAACCTAGAGGATTACCAATAGGCTGGAAAAATAATATTAAAGATCTTCAAGAGATTAAATACATTTCATTTCTATCCGAATTAAAAACATTAAACCTCGCAAATAATCAAATCCATGATATCTCAGGGCTAGAGAAACTGACTAACTTGACCCATCTATACTTGGAGAACAACAAAATTAAAGATAAAAAGATTTTAAAGGTTTTAAATAAAATCAATAAATTACAGTTAGTTGATTTACACGGAAATGCTGTTGTAAAAAAATTAAGAATTAAAGATTTTAATCTTAAGATTAAAGTTATTTTAAATAGCTATTTAGATGATTTAGAAAAAAGTTTACTATCTATAAATAATTAAAAATTAGAAAAAAAAACAAAAAAAAATTACTTTTCTATTAAAGAAGTTTTTCCAGAACCCCATAATCCAAGAGCTCTTCCTAATTCCTTGTGTTCTTTAGCATACTCTTTCACGCTAATACCTTGCATGACGGCATCAATTGCTTGCCTAAAAGCTTTCGCTCCAGCGATAGGCCCATCTGGATGGCTGTGAATTCCACCTCCACTCCCAATTAAAATATCTGTTCCTGCCTCTTTTATGCATTTCTCAACCATTCCTGGTGTGATTCCTCCAGATGGCATTGGGAGCGTTGGTTTAATGTGTTGAAATGGATATCTCAACATGCGTAGATTTGCTTCATATCTTTCATCTAAGATTTCTGCCTTACCATATGGTGCTGGGATGACCACGGAATCTGCCCCACACATTCTTGGAAACTTGGCAAGTACTAATTGACTGGTCAAGCCAGTCCACTCTCCTCCAATATATGCGCCAGCAAAATCCATGTGTCCAAGAATTGGCACATTGATGGAAGGATCTTCAGCAATTTGCCTTAATGTTTCAAATCCAGCTGTAAGATAATTTATCATCAAGGCATTTGCTCCTAATTCAATCATTTTATCGGCCCGCTCAAATATTTCTGGAACAGGCCCTGTAATATTTATTGTATATAATGTTTTTTCTCCTTTTTCTGAATCTGCTCTATCAATAGCTTCCATTACAGCTACAATTCTATCTTCTAATGTATTAAAAGATGGGTTGGCGATTAATTCATCATCTTTAACTACATCACACCCTCCTACTGCTGCTTTATAGACTAAATCAGCAGCTACTTTCGCTGTATGTCCAGTACATGGTTTTACCATGTTGTTTAGTAATGGCCTTTCTGGAACTTTTAATAGCTCTCTCAAGCCATCAATTCCAAATTTTGGTCCTTTAAAATCTTCTAAATATGCTTTAGGAAAGGCCAGGTCAACCAATTTTAATCCATGTGTAATGCTGATATTTCCAATGACACTCGTTAATAACATTGGAATGCCATCGCCTTTAATATTTATGATTGGAAAGCCGATCTGAACAAAATAATATCTATCCTTTACGTCCTTAGGAATAACATATTCATAGTAGGGTAATTCATACACGCCTAACACTCTGGCAACATGGTGTTTTCTAACTTCTTCAGTTTCTGCTGGAACTCTTACCCAAGTACCAGTTGATTGTTCAATAGCAGCAAAGCGAGATAAGTAATTTACATTCATCCCTTTTGGTCGCTTGATAATATAGCTAGCAATAATATATTTTTCTAAATCAATGCCATCCAAACCAATAGCTTCTGGTATATCTAAATATTTTTCAGTACTATCCATAATTACATCACATTTAAAAATAATGTAAAAGTATTGAAAAATATTTTTAAAAAAGAAGAGAAAAAAGAGTATTAATCTTTAATGTTAGCTTTAAGATAAAGTTTTTCAACAAGTTCGACATTAATTGCGATTCTTTTTATTTTCTACCTGCTTTTAAGAAAGTTTCTTCGTTTTGCATGTTGTTCTCTAATTTTAATGCACCAATTCT
>Ga0190334_1000663_pt1 | contig 16282 bp, 21 predicted proteins | sample 48720478_MG_FD_161270 | JGI IMG/M metagenome (GOLD analysis project Ga0190334, IMG submission 161270) | Hydrothermal vent sediment bacterial communities from Southern Trench, Guaymas Basin, Mexico - 4872-04-7-8_MG | ecosystem: Environmental > Aquatic > Marine > Hydrothermal vents > Sediment ...
ATGCGCCAGATGTAAGACAAGGAGACCCAACATTTTATGTTGAAGGGAATATGTTAGCAGAACCGGATTTAGAAAGTTTAAAATCACAGATGAGATATGCCTTTGAAAATAGAGACAAAATCAAAGGATTAGGCAAACTAAATGTAAAAGAGGTAAAACATTTAACATGGGAGAATACAGCAAAAAAAATAATGAAATTACTATCCTAAGTTATGGAGACAACCCCCTTGTTTCCACTGGATATGGGCAAGTATGGAACAATCTTCTTAAAAGATGGACTAAATTAAAACCTAAATGGAAGTTTTATCATCTTGGATGGCAAAGCAGAGATAGGGCTCACTTAACAAAAGAGGGATTTATCCAGCTTCCTATGGGAAAATTAGAATATGGCTACGATACAGTAGTGACAAATATACTAAAATACCAACCAGACTTTTTCGTAACTTTGTGTGATGTTGGATGGCAGTCTGGATTTGTTAAGCAGGTTTTTGAAGCAAAAAAGAATGGTTGGAAAGGCAAATGGGTTGCTTATACTCCTATTGATACTCATTCTTGGGCTATGACATGGGATGAAATATTCCAAGCCCCAGACATTAATATTGCCATGGCAAAATGGGGAGAAGCTATGATGAAGAAGCATAATGTTCCAAATGTAAAGATGATTCCCCATGGAGTTGACACAAAGACATTTTATCCTCTTTCAATCAGAGAACAATTAAGAGAGAAATACAAAGTGAATGATAAATTTGTAATCGGATTTGTTGGAAGAAACCAGAGAAGAAAAATGATAGCCAACTTAATTAAAGGATTTTCTAATTTTGCCAAAGATAAAGATGATGTTTTATTGTTGCTTCATACAGACCAAGAACCAGCAAAATCAACTCAACATTTAGAAACATCATTTGTAGGATGGAGTTTACCTTATCTCCAACATAAGTATAAAATTGAAGATAAATTGAAATTATCAAAAACTAATCTTGATATTGATGTCAGACAAAAAATAGCTCCTCAAAATATGAATGAAATTTATAATATAATGGATATTTTTTGTTTTGCTACGGGCGGGGAAGGATTTGGGCTTCCTGCGATTGAATGTCAAAGTGCGGGGGTTCCTTTGCTTATGACAGCCTGCACTACCGCCTTTGAATTATGCAGAGAACATAATCTAATTCCTGTATTAGTAGATTGTTATGGAAGAGCAGTTGTGGATATAGGAACAAATGGCGTAGAATTTGTTTATCCAGATGATATTAAAATAGCAGAGCTTTTAGAAAAGTATTATAAAGATTGGAAAGACAAAAAAGAATTATTAAAGAAAGAATCAGAAGACGCAAGAAATTTTGCTCTCAAATACGATTGGGATGCTATTTCAAAAGAGTGGATAAACTTATTCGAAAATGAGAAGTGTTAAAGATATTCTCGAAAAAACAAAATACATGCCTCACGAGATGGAACTATTCCTCGCAGAATGCATGGTGGACTATCTTTATTTTGCTGAGCATGTTCTTGGATTTGATATAGCAGAATATCACAAAGAATGGTATAAATTCGCAGAGAGATTTCCAAGATTAAGCATAACCGCATTTAGAGGTTCAGGAAAAACCCACTTTTTTTCTGGTTATTTTTTGTGGAAAGCCATTTTTAATCCAAAAACAGAATATCTGATTATTTCTAATTTGTTAGAACAAGCAAAATTAATTCTAAAAATCATAAGGTCTTTGGTTGTAGAAAATGAAGTATTAAAACAATTTGTTCCTCAAAATAGGGAGGGTTCTTGGAAAGCAACAGAATTAAATTTAGTTAATGGTTCTGTCTTTTATTGCAAACCTTATGGAGAGGGAGTCCGTTCTATTCACCCAGACTATGTTTTATGTGATGAGGCAGGAGAATACGAAGATAAATCTATTTTTTGGACTGCTGTCTTGGGAACAATCCAATTAAAACAGGGAAGGGTAATTGTTATAGGAACTCCAAAAAGCTCAGTAGATTTGCTTTCAGAATTAAAAGAAAATGATGAATACTTTTGCAAAGAATATCCAGCAGAAGTGAATGGAAAACCTCTCTGGCCCCAAAAATATACAACCAAGCCGGTGGACGAATTCGGAAAAAGAAGTCTCACCAAGATTAGAAGGGAAATGGGAGAATTGCCTTATACCCAAGAATATATGTTAATTCCAATAAGTTCTGCAAATAGTCTATTCCCTTATGAGCTGACTACAAAAGCAGTAGATAATTCTTTGGGGTTTCTCCCTTATGGAAGGAAAAATGGAAAATATTACATTGGCTATGATATGGCTATTTCTCCAAAAGGAGACTGGACAGTTATGACAGTCATAGAAGCAAATAATGATGGAAAAATAGTTGTAGAAGTCCAAAGATTTAGAGATTCCTTCGACGAGCAAAAAAGAAGGCTCAGCAGATTATACGAAGATTTCAAACCAAACAAGATTTTAATAGATTCCACAGGATTAGGAGATATTCCAGTAAGAGAACTTCAAGAAAAATTTGATTGTGTAGAAGCAATAAAATTTACTTACGATGAAAAATATAAAATGTTGATGGATTTAAGACAAGAATTTGAAAGATTTAACATCACATTACCAAACTTAAAAGATGATAGAGCATATACATACACGCAACAATTATTAAAAGAACTAAACGACTTCTCGATAAAAACAGATTTAAGAATCGGAAGCAGACAGAAATTAAAGTTTCACTCTGGAAAAACCGATGATTGCGTAATTTCTTTGGCATTAGCGAACAGGGCGGCACAGTCGACATCTGGAAATGTATCATTAACAACTTTTTAATCAGAGATATTTATAGTGACATATCCTCTACTCACATTTAAAGTTCCATCGTGGTATCTTGTAAGAATTGTTTTATAGAATTTTTCTAATAATTTAGATTTGTTAATTTTAAATTCCTTGCAGAATTTATTGAAATCATCTTTTATTTGTTTATCTATTATATGGCATTCGCCTACTTTGTCTGGATAAGTATAAATCTTTCCATTTCCAAATTTTCCACCAGCTCTAATTTTTTTCATTTTAAGAAAGTGGGGTTAAGCTGAGCGCTCATCCCACACCTATTTATAGAAAATAACTGCCCCTTTTAAATCTTTCGGTTTTATAGAAAATAAAAGTAATTTATAAATACTATTAAGTAGTAGTTAAAATATGCCACAGAAACTCGATGAAATCCATGACTCTATTAAAAGGAGGCTTAGTGGAAAGATTAATCCAAGAACGAAGAAGCCCTATACAGAGTCAGAGATATGGGCTATGGCCCAAGCACAATATCAAGAATGGAAGAAAAAAAATAAAATGATAGAAGTATTCACCCCAATAACAAAAAGTTGGACTGAAACAATCAACAAAGAAACCGGAGAAAAACAAAGATTCATAGAGGTAACTGTAAGTGGATTAAAAGAGGATAGAGATGGCGAAAGGATTTCTCAAGAAGCTATTTTAGATATGATTAATCAATATAAATCTGGAAAAATTCCATTAATGCCTAATCATGGGCAAGTAACTCCAACAGGAGAAAGAATATACAGATGGCAAGACATGATGGGTGTATGGGTTGATGCTAAACAAGTAGGAGATAACTTGGTTGCAGTAGCAAGATTAAATAATGCTCATCCAGATGCAGATTTATTTTGGAATTATATTCAAGAAGGAATGCCTATTGGGTTTAGTATCGGCGCTAAGCCAATAGAATTTATAGAAGAAGAAGTAGAAACAATAGAAGAAAATACAAAACCAGAAATAGAAAAAGCAAGAGTTACAAATCTTGAAGAAAAAAGAAAGCAATTAGGAATGTCTGTATCAGAATTTTATGCCGCTCCAAGAGACCCTCCAAGCAGTTCAGCATTACCTATCTTTGATGAAGCTCATGTAAGAAATGCTATGGCAAGATTTAATCAAACCAAATTTAGAAGTGCAGAAGAAAAAGCAAAAGCTAAAAGAAAAATTATCGCCGCAGCAAAAAAATTCAAAATAAATATTGGAGCATTTGAAAATGCCTAAAAAAAGAAGGGTTTGGAAAAAAATAGAATTGATTGAAACAAGTGCAGTTGGAACACCAAGTTATCCAGATGCTCACCTTTCTTACTCATTTACTAAGGCACTTCATACTCAATTAAATTTAAAGGAGACCGAGATGGCAGAAGAAGAAAACACTCAAACTGAAGCTCAGGCTCAGGAATCTGGGGCTCCTGCTGAAAACTCTGAAACCGAAGAAGTTAAAGAGGAAGTTCAAGAATCTTCTGAGGAAAAAGAGGAATCTGAACAATCTGAATCTTCTGAGGAAAAAGAGGAATCAGCAGAAAAATCTGCAGACATCAAAGAGCTAATTGACAAATCTGTTAATGACGCTCTTGCAAAGGCTATTAAAGAACTCTCCCCACAGAGAGGCTTAGTAGCTAAAAAAGAAGAACTGCAGAAAATGAGCTTAGGAGAGCTTGCTATCAAATCAGGTCTCTTCAAGGTATAATGGCAGACATCATAAAAGCTTTGAGAGAAGCAACAGGAAGTGAGGGGGGCTTTTTAGTCCCCGACGAGTTTGCTGCTCGTGTGTTAGAGTATATACAGGCTAATGTAATCACTATGCCTGACTTAGAGAGAGTTCAGATGCACCACGAAGTTATGTATATACCAAAGGCTACTGCAGGAACAACTGCTTACTGGGTTCCAGAAACAGGAACAATAACTGCATCACAACCAGCGTTTGGTAGGATAACCTTGACTGCAAAGAAAGTTGCATCATTAGTGGAGGCAAGCACAGAAGTCCTTGAAGACGCAAATGTTTCAGTCGCAAACCTTATTGTAGAGCAGATGGGTAAAGACATCGCTCTTGAGGTTGATGACGAGATTTTGAACGGAACAGGCGGAACTTTCGAAGGACTTAGATATACAGGTTCTTTCACTAATGCTGTAGATGCAGGTGACTCTGGTGTTATCGGAACAGGAGCTACAAGCGCAGGCAACATTAGCGTAAGTATAATCAGCAAGGCCATAGATGAAGTCTTAAAAGACAACCATCAAATGCCTGATGTGTCTTATTGGCACCCAAGAACAATCGGTTCACTAAGGAGATTGACTGATGGTTCAGCAAGACCTTTATTGAACACTGAAACTTGGGGAAGTCCATTATTGGCACAGGGCGTTGTTGGAAAAATCTATGGAACAGCTGTAAAAAGCTCTACACAGTTGCCGATTAACCTTTCCTATGGAACTGCATCAGGTGAAACAACTTGTGCAGACGCACTTGTAGGGAAGTCAAAGATGTTTGGTATATATGGTGATAGAAGAGGCCTTGTCTGGAAAACAGACTACGATATAGAAACAGACAAATACCAATACCAGACAACTATGAGGGCAGCTTTCAGTATCAAATATCCTGACGCTTACTGTTTGATAAGAGCAATAAAGGATTAAATTTTGATTTTTCCTTTTTTTTATTTTTTTTAGTTGTAACTCCCGCAGGGACTAAATGGCAAATTACATAACCTCTCAAGATATTTGGAAACAGCTCGGAAAAGACGCTTATACAAAAGTTAGAACAGAAATAGTTGGAACAGGCGACGATTCTACTACTGTTTTTGATTTAGACCACGACAATATAATTTCTGCTTCTGAAACAATTTACACAGGAGGAACAGCCCTTACTTCTGGCGTATCAATAAATTATGATGAGGGGAAGATTACTTTTAGTTCTGCTCCTGCAAGTAGCACTGAAATCACTGCAGATTACAATTATTCAGATTTGGAAGATTCAGCAGTTCAAGACATCATAAATCAAGCAGAAGAAGAATTAGAATATTTAACAGGCAGAACATTCACTAAGACAACAAATTCAACAGAATATTTAGATGTAGATAATAGAGACACTTTCTATTTAAGGAATTATCCAGTTTTGAACATAAATTATGTATCTTGCAATACTGCAAGTTCTGTTACAGATACTCCTGCTTGGTCTGCAAGCACAGAAGGATTAGGAAACGATTATTTATTATATTCTGATGAAGGAAAAATCCAATTCATCAAGAATTTACCACCGCCAGGTGAGAAACGAATAAAAGTCAATTATGATTATGGTTATGAGACTGTTCCAGACATAGTCAAAGAATTAACAATCCTTTTAGCTACCAGAAAGATGGTCAACTCAACAATCTATAAATCAATCATTAAAGGATATGACAATTTCAATCCAACAAGACTTGAAGAAATAGAAAATAGGATTAGTAAATTAATCAGCATACTCAGAAAACAAAATGTAGGGCCGGAGACCCTCGTTTAAACTTTCCGAAGGAAAATGATAACAAACAGCAATTTATTTACTCAAAGTTACACTGCCTTAAAGAATTTTATAAAAGATAATGTGTCAGACCCGCGAAGCAGATATAAAGCTAATTGGATACATGCAAGTATGCCTGATATCAATGCAAAAAACTTTGATGGTTACCCCTTTGTAGTAATAGAAGTTGATGTTTCAGAGGACAATAAAAATTTTGATAATTCTTCTGAAAAAGTTTTTAATGCTTTAATCTCTATATATTCAACTGAACCGACAGAAGTAGACACAATAGCAGACTCAATTTATGCAAACTTAAAAGACGAAACAAAATTAACTGATTTTCAAGTTAAAGATTTATCCAACTCCCCATTATCTTGGGATGTGGATATGAAAGGAAAAAAGATATTAAATCGGAGGATTGGTATCATAGCTAAAAAGAGAATATGAAAGTTAAGATGACGGTTGATGGGGTAAATGAGGCAATAAGAAGATTAAAAAAAATAGCCAGAGGAATAAATAAAAGCGACGATATTTTAAAAGATGCTGGAGAAATAGGATTTAAATACGCTCAAACATTAGCCCCAAAAGATACAGGTGCATTAAAAATGGCCATGTTGAGTTTCAGAGAAACTCCTGTCTCTTGGGTGATTATCTCTGCACCAGCCCAATCTGACTATGGTTTTCCTGTAAATATCCCATTTGAGACAGGAGAATTTGGTAATATGACTATGTGGGGGCCTGGTAAAATAAGAATCCCATTTAGACCAAAAAGACAAAGCTCGATTGGATTTATGAAACAAACTGCAGACTTTTTAAATAAAGAATTCGCCCATAAATTTGGGTTGAGGATTGAAAGGATTTTGAAGGGGTAGGTAAATTAAGGAGGAAAAAATGGCATCATTATCTATGTCAAACAAGGCATGGTATGACAAAGCATTCATCAGTGTAGCTCAGCAAGGAGGAAACGAAGTTCAGCTTACAGCAAAAACAAACTCTCTGAGTTTACCACAAGCAGGAATAGGATTTGAAAGTATAGAAGTATTTGAAGGAAAAATCAGCAGACCCGGAACAAGAGAAGATATGGAGATAAGTTTTGATGGAGTTCCTACAAATGTTCAAGACTTTGATTGGATATTTCATGGAACATCCAACACAGCAACTTCAATAACTTCCACAAGTCTGAAAAAATACAGAATAACTGTTTTATGGACAAACCAAACAGGGATAACTTCTGCTACTCAGGCAATAGACACCGCAAGTGAAGCTTACAGACACATCTATGCAAACGCTTATTGCACAGGATTAGAGTATAATATGGACGCAGGTGAACACTTAACAGCTACCTTAACATTTACTCTTGCACCAGAAGACGAAACAGGTGGACAGAACTATAAGAAAGAAGCTTGTGACACATCAAGTGCTTTGAGTGCTGTTCCAGCTTATACCACAACAACTAAATTTTAGGTAACCTAAAATTTTACCAGAAGGAATAGAAAACAACCTGAAAACAAATTTCAAGATAACGAAAATCCCAGTTGGAACTCTCAAAGAATTCAAGAAATTTTGTAAAGAAGAATGCGGAGACATATACGCTGTTGGGATTATTCAACTCTTGAAGATTAAAAAACAGTGGGAAAGTTTCACACCGCTTTTGGCAAAAGTATTAGACGAACTCGCTGAACTTAAAGCTCAAACTAAACAGGAGGTAAAAACTTTCGATGGAAGTTAAAGACCTAATTGCCGAAGGCGAAGAAATTGAACATAAGGGAAACAAATTCAGAATATCCCCTATGACAGTGAAAGAACAAGCAAGAGTAGGAGAACTACAAGCAAAAGAACAATTCGCAGAAGCAACAGAGTATCTTTTTGTAACAACCCTAAAAAGAACTTTCCCAGAGTGGTCAGAGGAAGACATCCTAAAAATCAACGATGCAGAATTCCTCGACAAAGTAATGAAAGCAATTATGAGAGTGAATGGCTTAAAAATGCCAGAAGTAAAAAAAAACCCAACTCAATAGCAGAGATTGAAAGTAGAATATTCAGAAAAACTCAAACATTAGACGAAGCAATCCAAACAGGAACTTACGGAATATTGAGAAACTGTCAAGGCTATAAAATAGAAGACATATTGGAAATGCCTGTTTCGAGATTTTGGTGGCTCTGCGAACAAATCTCTAAAGAAATAAAACAACAAGAAAAAGAAATGAAAAAACAAAGACGAAAACATGGCAACATTATTAAATAGAATTATCAATAGATTAGAAGTTGAAGGAAAAAAAGAAACAGCCGACGCTCTGCGAGAAGTTGGAGATGCTATGGCTTATGCAAGAACAGGAACAACAGCAACAGTCAGAGAAATAAAAACTCTTAACAAAGGAAGCGAAGTTCTCACCTATAATCTTAAAAAGATGAAGGACGGAACAGTCGGAATTTCTACCGGATTTTCCAAAACAATCACAGATATGAGAAGATTCCGTATGGAATGGTTAAGTATGTTATTTTTCTCTATGAATGCACAAAGACAATTACAGAGAGTTATGTCCCAATCAGTTACTACATTCATGAAAATTGCAGGAGAAACTAACAGAACAAATCAAACTTTGGCAGCGTTTGGGGCCCAAATTAATTTCATAAGATTTACTCTTGGACGAGCAATCGGAGAAGTTTTTGAACCATTATTACCAACATTTGTTCAAATTGTAGAATCAGTTGCAGATTTTATTGAACAACATCCTGACACAGTAGTTTGGAGCCTGGTTGGAGCATGGGGAGCTTTCAAAGCCCTAAATATTCTTGCACAACTCTCATTAGTATCTATGGGCTTTTTACAAGTTGCAGATAGGATTAGAGAATCAACAATCGCCCTTGAAGCTTTTAAAACCGCCGCCATGATTGGAACAGGAATTGTTATAACTTGGTTGGGAATAGATTTTATAAGAGAAGGAATAGCAGAAGAAAAATGGTGGGAAGAGTTATTGGGAATTTTAATGACTACTTTTGCGGGAGCATTAATTGGATATAAAATCGGGACACTTATTGGAGGAATCGGCGGCCCAACAGGAGCGGTAATGGGAGCATTTATTGGATTATCTATCGGATTAATTATCCATTGGTTTTTTAGGAAAGGAAAACCAATTCCAGTAGAAGAGCAAATGCGAGCATGGGAAGAACAACAAAAATTATTGGAGCTCGAAGGAAAATGGACACCCTCAATTATGCCAGAAGTTCCAGAAGAAATCCGAAACATTAAAGCAAATTTAACAGAAGTATCAGATGCCATTTCAAACACAAAATCAGAATGGGCGTCTCTCGGAAAAACAATTAATGAAACAAATAATCAAACAATATACAATTTAACTCTTTTAACAGACCATTATCTTGGGTTAGAAAAGAAAAGTTCTCCTCTTGGTTGGCTTTTAAAACAAGTAGCATTAGAATGGGGAAATATGGGAAAAATGGCAATTACCCAAATAAAAGCCATCATAACTGAACTAAACAACATCCCAAGAACGATTGTTACTACCCATTATATCAGAACTGTCAGAATGGGGGTTAGAGGATTTCAAACAGGAACACAATATGTCCCTCGAACAGGCCTATACATGCTTCATCAGGGAGAAAGAGTTATTCCTCAAAATCAAGTAACCATGGGAAATATAAATGTAACAGCCCATACAAACGCAAATCCTCAGGAAATAGCCCAAATGATAAGCAGAATATTAAATGATGAGTTGAGGAGATACATATGACATACCAGGCAGTTTATCTTAGTTCAAGTGCAGTTAATTCAGGAAATGAAGTCAAACTTAGTGCCAGGGAGGTTACTTTCAAACACAATAACAATATTAGAAGTCCAAGCAAACCAGGTTATTTTACAACAGGCGATGCAATCGGGGAGGTAGATTTTATTTCTTGGGAAAATCCTACAATCAGTATTCAGGGAGTTTTTGATGAAAAGAATGCTCCCTCAAATAGTGCAACAGTCAGTCTTTTGAAAGAGTTTGCCAAAGAAACAACAAGCGTCTACTTCAAAGACAATTTATTATTTACTACTTATCAGAAGATACAAATCAGCGATTTAACATTAAGCAGAAATGCAGAAGATAATGTTTTTGAGAGCGGAAGCGACAAATGGAAAGGGACTTTTGTTAATTATACAATAAATGCCATATTAACAGAATGAACCCAAAAGCAGAACTAAGATTATATAAGAAACTAAATGAAACCTCTTGGGATAGTAACTACTCTGTAATTATTTTGTCAGATTTAGATGAAACAGAAGGATTGGAAGCAAACAGAGACCAATTCAGAATAACCCTTGACAATCAAAAAAATAATTTAACCAGAACCCTTGAGGTTGATGATAGGATTGAAATTTATTTGTATAGAGGAGATTCTCCTACCTCTGAGGACTTAGTTATCGACGGACTGATAACCGAAATAAATTATAGCTTGGGTTCAGGGGGACGAAAACTGGTTATTCGCGGAGCAAACAGAACACAAGAATTGTTGGGAAGTTTGGTCTTATTAACATTTACAGATAATTCAAAAAAACCTTATGAGGCAATTCACGAGGTAATTAGTCAGGTAAACAATAACAATCAGGCATCTTCACCAAATCATCCAAGACACATCTTTTATGATTCAAGCACAGTCGTAGAAACTAAATCTGACGGCTCTTCTTTCAACAATAACAATTTTATAGTTAATTATAAAACCGCTTATGAGGCGATACAGCAATTTTCAGGAGATGAATATACCGGAGACGGACAATATATTTTTTGGATTGATTCAAATAATTATCTCCACTGGACATATAAATCAAATCAAATTCCCTCTGGCTATACATTTTCAGATAATGATGGCTCTATTGAAGGATTAGAGGTTACAAAAGGAACATGGGATGTTTATAATTCCATAATAATTGATGTTGGAAGAGATTGCAACGGACACGGAAATCATGCTTTAGAGATTAATACAAGAAGCATAATTGAAGCAGGAGCAAAATGGAAATTTTTGGACAGAAGCTCAATCACCGCAAACTTGATTAATGCAGAATTTCAGGCAGACACTTCTAAATGGGATGTTGGAGATGAAGGGGAAAGATTAGATAATTATCCAAAAGATTCGGCTTATCCTTATACTATGCAGTTTGAGGAAATTGATTCAAATGGACAAGAAACAGGAAGCAAATGGGTAGTTTTTGATGATAACGAATTTAATAGAGCAATAAGAGTAAGGGCAAGATATGAAGGTAAAAAAATAGCAAGAAATTTCATAAATAAACATGGAGAATTAAGATACAAAGCTAAAATAGAATTAAATGGAACATTAGATTTTGAGAAAGGACTACTGTGCCAATTAACAAGCAAAACTGCCAATTTAACAAACCAGAAATTGAGAATTATGGAAGTATCCCACTCTTACAATAAAGCTGGATGGATTACAACTCTAAATTTAGAGGAGGATGTAGAATAATGGTAATTGAAAAAATAGGTGAAGAATTAAGGGACAAAGACGATTTCAAATCAGAAAAAGATTTAGGAAATCTTAAATCTATGGTTTTAATTAGTTCCCCAAGAAAAGTCAAACCAAAACATAGACACACCATAGTCAAAAAGAAAAGTATTGAGGGAGATACTTTCATATTGGGACACCCAACCGCTGGGATACTCGGAACAAGCAAATTAGGAGATAGCGGGAACCCATGGGTAACTACAAGAGTAGTCAATCCAGATAGAAAATATATTGATAATCTTTTAGGAACAACATTTAAAGATACCTCTTCAACTGCCACCTGGACAGGAGGACAAATAACTTTCACAGGAGGAGAAACTGCCAGCAGTTTAACAATATATATGAATAATGAGACAATCAGTTCAGCCACCCTAACTGCCGTTGATTCTGGCTCGATTGATTATTATTTAAGTGCAGACGGAGGAGCAAATTGGGAGAAGGTTACAAGCGGGGTAACTCACACATTTACAAATCAAGGAACAGACCTAAGATGGAGAGCCACTTCAACAGGTTCTGCGAGTATAAGTTCAATAGAAATAGAATATTAATATAGAAAATAAAAACAATTTATAAATAACAGAAAAACTTAAAAAAATCGTGAAAAATGGCCAAAAAAAGTGAAAAAATCGAAAAAACAACCACAATTCGTGGATTAGAAGAAGAATTTGTTCCTCATTCTCCCAGCTGGGGGATTGCCAAAGACATCTTTACATCTGAAACAGGAGTTAATATAGAAACCTTATATGAGGTTGTTCAGCATGTTCCAGAAGTTTTAGGGTGTATTAACGCAGTGATTGAAGATATAATGGCAGATGGGTGGAGATTTGAGGGAAGCAAAAGCGCCATAAAAAATGCTAAAAAATTCCAATTAAAATCTAAATTCTATAAAATTCTTACTAATGCTATTTTTGATTTGATAATCACAGGGAATGCTTATATTTTGAAATTACAGGTAGATGAAGACAAACTAAAAGAAGTGGTTGTTACCTTGAGAAAAAATCTATTGAAAAACTTTGCTATTAATCCAGAAGATTTAAACATTAAAGAAAATGCCGTCTTTGAGTTAATCGACCAAGATTTCAAAATTCCAAATGATTTACAATTATTGAAGGCTTCCACTATGAAGATTAATTTTGATGAGACAGGAGAGATTAAATCTTATGTTCAAGAGGTGGGAGGAAATGTTAGAACTTATCGTCCAAAAGACATTATTCATTTGAGTTTATTGAATGTTGGAGGGCAACCTTACGGATTATCTAATCTTGAACCTGCTCTTTCTGATATTGGAACATTAATTTTTGCTAAAGAATATGTTGGAAAATATTTTGAAAATGATGGTATCCCTTATTTTATGTTCAATTTGCCAGAAGCTTCCCCAGATGATAGAAACTATAAAGCCCTTAAAGATGGACTAAAAGAGCTAAAGAAAAAAGAAAACAAATTCAGAACCATGGTTACTACCGGGAAAGTGGAAGTTAATGAGATTAAGAGATTTGATAAGGATATGGAGTTTGCTAAATTAATCCAGCACTTTACCCAAATAATTTTAATGGCTTTGGGTGTTCCTGCTCACAGGGTTAATTATACTATTGAGGTTAAGCAAACACCAGCTCAACAAATAGGAAAAATCGAAACTGGCTATTACAAGAAAATTGCATTTATTCAGAAAAATTTAGAAGAAACTTTAAATCGTGAATTATGGGATGTCTTTAATGTAGAGATGAAATTCAAAAGAGGTTACAAAATAGACGAAATGAGAGAGGCCCAAATAATCCAAATTTTATCCCAAACAGGAGCCATCACATTAGAAGAAGCGAGAGAAAGAATTGGAATGGAACCTGAACTTCCAAAAGGAAATTCATTAAATTCCGTCGGAGACGATAAAGCAATCAACGAAAGAAAAGACAAAAAACAAGAGCAAGGAATTGAAGAACTCCCAGACAACTTAGATAACAAATTAAAATCTTTTGATGAAATAGAGGTTGACTTTGAAAGATTAAAATTATTAGTTGAAAGAGTCATGCCATTTGATAATGCAAATATCCTTTATTATGAAACTCCCGAAGAATATATAATCCTATGGCATGATGGAAAATGGAAATACAAAGCAAGAGTTCCTAAATCAGAAGATTTTTTCAGAGAAAATTTATCTTATGCTACAAGGATAAAGGTATAATGGTATTCACAGATGCTGGAAGGACAGAAATAAGAAATTGGTTAGCTGGGACTTCAGCAACTGCTCCAAGCAAAATGTTATGGGGCACAACCTCTGAAACTTCAAGCGTAACTGACACTCAAATGACAGGCATAATTCATGCAGATAGTTTTGTAAATGTAGGAACAAGCGTCGCCAAACAAGTAGAATATGAAGGAATGATCCTCTCAACAGAGGCAACAGGTTCGTCGATTAGACAAATTGGAATAGGAACAGAAACAACAGGCACAGCAGGAACAATCTACATAAAAGAAGATATATCCCCAATAACTAAAACAGACCAATTTGATTTACAAACATTCATAATCGCGGAGGTAGAATAATGGCAAACGAAGGAGAATTTCCCAAGCAGAACGGGGATACGTTGTATGCAAGTGAAGTGAATTTATTTAAAAGAAACTCTCTTCAAATATATACTGGAACAGATTTAGATGTAAATGTAGTAAATACGACTACTGAAAATTCATATGAGTTTGCTGCCATTTCAAGTTCCGACCTTAAAGGAGCAGATTATATATGTGTTAAAATTATAGGGACCATACAAGTATTAGGGCCACAAACAACAATTTCAAGAGTAAGGTTTAAAGTTCAAACAAAGGAAATTGGTGGGTCTTATTCAGATAGCTTACCTTATACTGTTTGTGCGGGTGGGGAGCATGGAGCATCAAATACATACGAGTATTCTTATTGTTTTGAGTATCTCCATTCTCTGACCGCGGGAGAAAAGGCAAATGGAGTTCAAGTAAAAATATTTTGTGAAGGATACTCTAATAACACGGGAGCAAGAGCTAAATTTAATAATATTCAAACCATAATTTATCCTGTTTAAAAAATGATAAAAAAACTTTGGAAAAAATTTATAGCAAAACAATATGAGTATTGGTTCAAAGAGGAAGAACCAAAAAGATTAAATGAAATTACTTATTCGGAATTATCCAAATTATTAACTAAAAAGTGTAGATGTCAAATCTTTCTTTCTGATGAGATTTATGGACTTACGTCGAAAGAGGAAGCAATTAAATACTCAAATCAAACAACCATAAGATTCAGAAAATGGATAAAAGAAAAACACGATTGCGATGAATTTAGTTTCGCTTTAATGGGCTATTGGAATAAAGGATTAGAACAATTTGCTTTTGGAATTGCTTGGAGTAAATATCACGCATTCAACATAATGATTGACCATAAAAAACAAATTTGGATAGTAGAACCTCAAAATAATAGATTTTACAAATTAGAGAACATTAAAAAAAATAAATTTTATTGGCCCCTGAGACTTATCCTAATATGAAAAATGAGAGAGAAAACTTTTATAAGAATCACCAACAAAGATATTTACAACAAACTTATAGAGATAGAGGGACATGTTGTAAAGACAAACGGAAAAGTGAAACTCAATAGGTGGATTGCCACAACTGCTTTGACTATCAGCCTAACAATAGCATTCTTAATAATTAAATTTGGAGTGTAAAATGAGATACGATTGGAAAAAGACCTTAAAAAAGGCTCTAATCGCAGTTGGAGAAGTGATAATTGCAGGATTGATTGTTTATTTGACAGACAATCAGTTATTTTTAGTTATTGTGCCTGTATTAGAAGCCTTACGAAATTGGTTAAAACATAGATAATGTCCTTATCAAACCCAAGACCTGAAAACGAAATAGAGAATATTCAACACGATGATAGTTCGGACTGTAAAAGAATTCTGATGAAAGGCAGAACCACCTCTGGGGAATATGTTACTGTCTTATTAAATGATGATGGGTCTTTCAAATGAGTTTAGCAAAGAAAAAAGCAGTTCAGGACATAAGAAATATAGAGCATCATGATGATGCAGAGGCGCTCCAAGCTTTATTAATTGGAAAAACCACAGGAGGAACTTATACTTCACTACTCTTAAATGACGATGGTTCTATCAAAACAAGCGGAGGCGGAACCACAACATTTTTAGGATTAACTGATACTCCTTCTTCTTATTCTGGAGAAGCAAACAAATTTGTTGCTGTTAAATCAACCGAAGACGGCTTAGAATTTAAAACTTCTTCTGCCTCTGTCGCGCATACAGACCTAACAGACATGCCCGATACCGCAGGAACAAATTCAGACCACGATGCAAGATATTTAAAATTAGACCAATCAACTCCTCAAACAGTTTCAAATGGAATTCCTTTATTAGATACAACTCCAAACGGAAATGCAGATATTAAGAGTTTTGTTAATAAAGAATATGTTGATTTGGCAGTAACTTCT
>Ga0190334_1000664_pt1 | contig 16272 bp, 11 predicted proteins | sample 48720478_MG_FD_161270 | JGI IMG/M metagenome (GOLD analysis project Ga0190334, IMG submission 161270) | Hydrothermal vent sediment bacterial communities from Southern Trench, Guaymas Basin, Mexico - 4872-04-7-8_MG | ecosystem: Environmental > Aquatic > Marine > Hydrothermal vents > Sediment ...
TTGTTATCGCTGCTGTCAATGTAGTCTTCCCATGATCTACATGCCCTATCGTTCCAACATTTAAATGCGGCTTCGTCCTCTCAAACTTCTCTTTTGCCATCTTTATTACCTCCTATCAGCTATCATATTATAATTAGGGATTATTTTCTCCGCCCTATCAGGAGATACCTCCCGATAGTGAGAAAACTCCATAATAAAGTTTCCTCTTCCTTGCGTTAGCGTTCTAAGCGTATTGGCATAACCAAACATCTCAGAAAGAGGAACAGTTGCATCTATTACAGCAAACTTTGTTTTCATCTCAAGCCGAACTATTTTTGCACTTCTTGAATTAAGATCTCCCATAACATCCCCAACATAAGACTCTGGTACCGTAATCTCCACTTTCATAACAGGTTCAAGAAGCACAGGTTTTGCTCTCTTTGCAGCTTCCTGAAAAGCCATTGAAGCCGCTATTTTAAAAGCCATCTCAGATGAATCCACCTCATGATAAGAGCCATCATAAACTCTAACTTTTACATCAACAACAGGATAACCAGCCATTATTCCAAAATCGAGAGCCTCTTTAACCCCTGCTTCTATTGCAGGAATAAACTCTTTGGGAATAACCCCTTTAGTAATCCCATCCTCAAAAACAAAACCTTTACTTCTCTCAATAGGCTCAATTTCAAGAAGCACATGTCCATACTGCCCTTTACCACCACTCTGTTTTATATATTTGCCCTCTCCTTTTGCCTTTTCCTTTATAGTTTCCCTAAAAGCAACCTGCGGTTTACCAACATTAGACTGAACATTAAACTCTCTTTTTAATCTCTCAAGAATAACCTCAAGATGAAGCTCACCCATACCGGAAATTAGCGTCTGTCCGGTTTGAGGATCTTTTCTTACCTTAAACGTGGGATCTTCTCTTGAAATCTTAAAAAGAGCGTTTGAAAGTTTTTCATGCTCTGCCTGAGTTTTGGGCTCAACAGCTACAGAAACAACAGGCTCAGGAAATTTAATACTTTCCAAAAGAACGGGCCTCCTTATATCACAGAGAGTATCACCCGTAAAAGAGTGCTTTAGAGAAACAGTAGCACAAATATCCCCTGCATAAACTTCTTTTATTTCTTCTCTTTTATTTGAATGCATTTTTAATAGCCTGTTAATTCTCTCTTTTTTTCCTTTTCTTGGGTTTAAAACAGTATCGCCAGTCTTAAGATGACCAGCGTAAACTCTCATATAATTTAATTGACCAACAAAAGGATCTGTAACAACCTTAAACACAAGAGCAGTAAAAGGCTCATTATCCTTTGGCTCTATCCTTACAACCTCCTCTGAATCAGGCTTTATACCCTCAATAAAAGGTCTATCAGCAGGGGACGGAAGATAGTCCACCACAGCATCCAGAAGCGGCTGAACTCCCTTGTTTTTGAAACTTGCCCCACAAAGCACAGGTAAAAATTTAAGCTCTAAAGTCCCCTTTCTTATACCTTTCTTTATATCTTCAATACTAAAACCATGATCTTCAAGATACTTTTCCATAAGCTCATCATCAACATCAGCTATTTTTTCTAAAAGATGAGCATGATAATGCTCTGCCTCTTCTTTTAATTCTTCGGGGATTTCCTTCACTGAATACTTCGCCCCCAATTTATCAGAATCATAAACAAGAGCTTTCATATTTACAAGATCCACAACACCAACAAAAGTATCTTCAACTCCAATTGGAAGTTGGAGTATAAGGGGATCCGCCTCTAGCCTCTCCTCTATTTCATCCACTACCCTAAAAAAGTCAGCTCCAACCCTATCCATTTTGTTTATATAAGCAATTCTTGGAACACCATATCTATTAGCTTGATGCCAAACAGTTTCACTTTGAGCTTCAACACCCTCCACAGCAGAAAATAAAACAACCCCCCCATCAAGTACACGAAGACTTCTTTCTACCTCTGCAGTAAAATCAACATGACCGGGAGTATCTATTATGTTAATCCTATGATCTTTCCAAAAACATGTAGTCGCAGCAGAGGTTATAGTTATCCCTCTTTCCTGCTCCTGATCCATCCAATCCATAATGGCTGTCCCCTCATCAACCTCACCAATCTTATAGGTAATCCCTGTATAATAGAGAATCCTTTCGGTTGTGGTTGTTTTACCGGCATCAATATGAGCCATGATGCCGATATTTCTTATCTTTCCAATAGGGACAAGCCTTGGCATCTATATTACCACCTATAATGAGCAAAAGCTCTGTTTGCTTCAGCCATTTTATGCGTATCTTCTCTCTTCTTAACAGCTCCACCCCTAAGATTATAAGCATCTATGAGCTCAGCTGCAAGTTTCTCTTGCATAGATTTTCCATTCCTCTCTCGGGCATACCTTATTATCCATCTCAAAGCTAATGTTAATTGCCTTCTCGGAGGCACATCAATAGGAACTTGATAAGTAGCTCCTCCAACCCTTCTGGACTTAGTTTCTATATTGGGCTTAACATTATCAATTGCTTTCATTACCACAGGAAGGGGATCTTGTTTCATTTTATCTTTGATAATATCCATTGCTCCGTAAACAATTTTCTGGGCAACGGATTTTTTACCATTCCACATTACCATATTTATAAACTTAGAAATAACCTTTGAATTATATAAAGTATCAGGAGGATACTCCCTAACTTTAGCTGCTCCTCTTCTTGACATTTTACACCTCTGTTATCCTCTATTTTTGTTTGGGTTTCTTAGACCCATATTTTGATCTCGACTTTTTTCTTCCTTCAACTCCGTTAAGATCAAGAGCCCCTCTTACAATATGATACTTAACTCCCGGTAAATCTTTAACTCTTCCTCCCCTTACTAAAACCTGGTGGTGTTCCTGAAGATTATGTCCCTCTCCTGGAATATAAGCTGTTACCTCAATACCATTTGTCAGCCTGACTCTCGCCACCTTTCTCAATGCTGAATTGGGTTTTTTAGGTGTAGTTGTAAATACCTTTGTACACACACCTTTCTTCAGTGGGTTTCCTTGTAAAGCAGGGGCTTTACTTTTTCCCTTAACCTTTTTTCTACCATATCTTACCAATTGATTAATCGTAGGCAAAACGAACCTCCATCTTTAAAATTATCTATTTATATTAAAGCAAAGTAAAATAATTATATGCGTAAAAAAGTTAATGAATGATAGCAAAAAAAGAGAACTCTGTCAATAAGAAAAATCTTTTTTTGGGGTTTTTACTGTATTATAAGTATATACATTTTTTTGAAAAAATCAAGGGGGTTTTTAAATTTTTTTTTTACTTATTCAAAAAGTAATATCTGACCATATACACCATCAAAACCGGGAATCCTTTTAACATCCCTTTTTCTCAATCTCTCGATAGCTCCTGAAAGCTTACTCCCAAATCTCTTCTCAATCTCGTTTAAAGGGACATCTTCGTAAAAAGAAAGTTCAGAACCAAAAACTTCTATAATCTTTTTATACTCAGATTCAACTATTAAAGAGGTTCCCCTTTTGCCCAAAAGCTCGGCAACTAACTCAATTAAAGGAAAGATATATTTATAATCTTTTTTTTCACCGGTGTATCCCCCCGATATCTTAGAAAGTTCATACACTCTATTTAAAACCCCTACTGTAAGTTTTTTATTGCAAACAGGGCATAGGCCATTGAGTTTTTTTGTCTCGAGGGGATGCAAGGAGACACCACATTTACGATGCCCATCATAAAAATATTTGCCCTCTTCCGGGAAAAACTCCAGAGTATAAAGAAAGTTTTCTCCAGTCTTAATAGCTCTTATTAACTCATCATATGATTCTATCTTACCAAAAACATTAGCCTCTCTTCCGATCTTTAAAGGAGAATGAGAATCGGAGTTGGATACAAGGTTAAATCTCATAACATCACTTACCAGCCAGTTCATAGGAGGGTCAGAGGAAAGCCCTGTTTCCATAGCTATAATCCTATCAAGCTCTCCTTCAAAGGCTTCTTCCAAAGAATTAAAACCTGAATTTGAGCCAAATAATGAGTAATGAGGAGTCCAAATGTGTGCTGGAATTAAGAAGCAATCCTTAGTTTCCTCTCTTACAATTTTAACAAGTCTTTTTAAACTCATTTTAAGAAATGGCCTGCCATTGGATGATAGCTTACCAAAAGGGGAAAAAGCCTTTGTTAAAATCTCCGTCTCTTTAAAATCTTTACACAGTATTAATATATGAACCTTTTTTTTCTTTCCCTTTTCACCAAAAACAAGAGAGATCTCTCCTGAAAGTATAAAATCTGTTCTTCCTCCCTTTATCCTGAAAAAACCATTATCTTGAGAGATTAAAGTTTTCTTCAAAATTGCCTGCCACTCTGGATGAAAGATATCTCCAGTAGCCAAAATATTAATTCCTTTTATAATCGCCATCTCTTCCAAAACCTCTGGAATCATCTTTTTTGAGGTTGCCAAAGAAAAGGGAGAGTGAATATGCAGATCAGCGTATGTTTTACTCATATATTACCTTCAAATCATCTATTTTTACCCCCTTTAAATTCAAAAAACCTCTAAAATGAAAATAAAATAAAATCACAACTGAAAAAAATGCGACATTTGGACCAGGGATAGGAGTTAAAAGGGCAGTAAAAGGGAATACCAAAAGTTCCAACAAAGAATACACAAAGCGTTTTACTTTCTCTTTTCCCAACCAAAGTGAGAGAACTTTTTTTACCTCCTTTTTATCTATTCCTGAACTACTTATGATTTTTATTTCATACTTTTTTAAATTGGAGATAACATCTTCTTTTGAAACATAGGAGTATATTTTCGGAGAATATTTTTTGACCACGTTTATCGCTTTTTGTATGAACTCTTTTTCTGAAGTCAGCTTAGGGTAACTCTTTATTTCAAGTTCAACCTTCAGATGAGACTTAATCTCAAGTTCAACTATTTGCATTAACTGGATTTTCTATTCTTTAAATAATCATACATTCTCTCCTTATTTTCATATGCCCACTTGTAATATTCTTTTTCATCAAGGAGAGAAGCCGCTTTTTCATCAAGGTATACCATTGCTTTGGGATGCATTTGAATAATTGAGGCAGGGAAGGCAGATGTCACGGGACCTTCTACACACTTTTTAACAGCTTCTTTTTTTTCATCACCAAAAGCAACAACTGCAACCTCCTTAGCATCCATTATTGTCCCTATTCCCATTGTTATACAAAACCTAGGAGTCTCTTTTTCTGAGCCAAAAAACTTAGATAAATATTTTATAGTAGAAAAAGTTAATGGTTTAACCCTTGTCCTTGATCTTAAAGAAGATCCCGGCTCATTAAAACCTATATGACCATCCCTTCCTACCCCTAGAAGCTGGAAATCAATTCCGCCAACATCTCTTATTGCTTCCTCTATTCTTCTACACTCAGCCTTTATATCATCCGGAATGCCATTTATAAAAAAGAGGTTTTTTTCAGGAATATCTATTTTGTTAAGCAAATTTTCTTTGAAATATGTTTTTGTGGATTTTGGATGATCCGTTGAGATCCCAATATATTCATCAAGAGCAAAAATTATTGTTTCGGAAAAATCAACTTCCCCCTTTTCATGAGCTTCTGCCATCTTTTTATAAATTATTTTCGGAGTATTACCTGTAGGAAGACCGATAACAGGGTGTCTTTTTTTCTGAACAATTTTTTTAAGCTTTTTCAAAATTTCATCTGCGACTTTTTCAGGAGTGTCTTTGATTATTATTTCCATCTTATCCTCCTATTAATTTCATATTATATCCCAAATCATATCATAAATCATCTGTTATACAAGCCAAATGACTCCCCAAAATCAGAATAATCTTGAGCCTATTTTAATTAAATAAAACAATTTCTCATTTTTTTATTATCTCTCTTTCAATTCTTAATTCGTTCCTTTTTCCTCTTCCGTTAAATTGCGGATGATACATTGAAAACGCTGAGGGTGGAAGATATTGGAATGTCCCCGAAAAGAGAGCTTTTAAATAATAAGAGATTTCAAATTCTTTGTCTATTCTATATGTGTAAAACACGAGCCTGTCTCTTTTATACTCCTTTCTTTTAACTCCCCACCACCAGTAAAACTTTCTCTTTTTGTTTTTTCTAAAATCAAAAAGTTTTCTGGTGGTTTTAATATCTCTTCTCAACACCTCCACACCTCCCATTAAAGGCTCATTAATAACTACATAGTTCATTGGCTCAATTGTCTTCACATTTAAAACGACCTGATATATTTTGCCTTTCTTAAGAGTCTTCACTATCTCACCTTTCTGATTATAAATAATCCTTTCTACAAAAATACCATTAGTAACTTGTTTTGAAAGATCAGCTTTCTCTCTAAGCCATGATGTAAGATAAAATAGTGAATCTGATTTTGCCTTTACGAAAAGTCTCAAATCACCCTCTTTATTTTCAAAACTATAAACAAATTTTTGTTGAGGGTGAACAAAATTAAGAACTTTTCCCAGAATTTTTTTAGAATTTTCTATAATTTCAAGATTCACTCTCTTTTTAAATCCTCGCTCAATCCCTTTAACATATTGATTTAAAGCATAAATTATCCAAACATTTGTATGAGTTGTAAACCAGCTCCAGCGTGTTACTCCTTTCTCCAAAAGATATCTTACCATTCTTGATGATAAAGGATAGTTCACTCCTGATTCCAAAATAGAACCCAAAATCACTGCGGTTAAATAACGATTGGAATAAAAAGGGAACTCAAAATAATTGTACCTTTTGTCCCCTTTAAAATAGGCAAAATCAGCTTCCACAAAAATATTTTTTTCAAAATCCCTTATAATTTGCTGCTTCAATTTTTCTTTCTCTTTAACTTCTGATTTTGATAAAGCCTTAAGCAAGAAAGCTCTTGAAAGCACAGAGAGATTTTCATATTCTTTTAAAACCTTTTTAATATCCTTCTCAGAATTCCTTCTCCACAGAGTTTTTACATACGAGTAAAAAGCTAAAGCTTCAGGAGAAAGGTTTTCATATTCAAGATAATCAAACATTTTATTCACAAGATTTTTATCAATCATAAAGCCCTTGTCTTCAATAAGTTTTAGTGCATAAAGAACATAAATGGTCAAATAAGAAGAAGAGTGAGTGTTTGAATAGTATCCCACTCCTCCCGCAGGACTTATAAAATGAGGAAGTGTTTTTAAATATTTTTTAACCTCTTTCGAAAATTCTTTTCTATTATAAGAAAGCTTACAATAATTATATAAATTTTTATCTATCAAAAGATATGGCATAAGTTTTGAGGTTCTTTGTTCAAAGCATTCATAAGGATAAATTCTTATTTTTTTCGCAATTGAGAATGAAGAATTTAAAACGGATGATGAAAATTCAAGGGTAAGCTTAGAAAGTTTTGTTTTTTGAAGTTTAAATGATTTTTCAATTTTCTTTCCCGAAGAAAAATCGACAAAACTTTCTTTCACAATATTCTCTATAATTTCAACCTTTTTTTCTAAGCCATCTTTGAACTTTCCCGAAACAGCATAAAATTTTAAAGAGCTTTCTCCTTCTTTTAGAGCAATTGTGTTGAAATACACAGTTTGAGTATTCATGGGCTCTATATGAATTGTTTTTTTCATCTGATCAATCACTTTGATTTTCTCATCGCTTTTTACAAAGACATTAACACTTAACTTTTCACCTGCTCTGTTTGTAAGCATAACTCCTGCAACAGCCTTATCTCCTACTCTCAAAAAATCAGGAAAAGACTCTTTCATCAAAAGCTCTTTAGTTACTATAAATCGTTTATCACTGGAGCCAAACATATCATCAGTGTATGCAACAACTATTAATCTGTAAGTTGTCAAAAGGTCAGATGTTTTAAATTTAACAATGGCATTACCTTTTGAATCTGTTTCAACGACCTTGAAGAAAAGTGTGCTTTTAAAAAGAGTTCTGAGTTTTATTCCAGCAAGATCAGCTTTCTTTTTATCCTTCTTTAAAACAGGAGAAAGAACAGCAGAAACACCTTCTTTATCCATCATTACCGCAGGTCTTCCAGTAGATTTAAAAAGCCTTCTCCCCCTATAAATATAAAAGGGAGGAAAAGCATCTTCTCTTGAGAAAGTATCATAAAATAGATAGGAAAACATTTTAATAGAATAAAGAGCTGAGAGAGGATCAGGTGTTTTGTAACCGCTAAGAGACAGAACTCCCTCATCAACAGCAAAAACAAAAATTTTGGAATGTAAAGGGTTTCCTTTGAAGTTTGTTGTTCTTAATTTAAGAACCTGCTTCTCCGAAGGTTGGAGTTTATTTTTCAGATACATTTTAATATTAATACTCTTTTCAGGATCATTAACTTTAATAATACCGGAGGTGGCAATAGTTTTTCTTTTATCATCTTTGTCATAATAATGAATAAATGCCAAAAAGCTAACCGAAGGATAATACTTTTTCTTTATTTTAAAAGAAAATTCGGTAGTTTTCTTAAAATTAATCAAATACCTATCCTCAAGCTCTTCAGTAAAAACAATAATCTCTCCTTTCCCTTCATAAGAGGATGAAAAATATATCTTTGCAATATCCCCAATATTGTAACTCTCTTTATCCTTTTTGAACACAAGCTTATTCCCAATACCCCCTGTAAAACTGTAATTATAGTCCCATACATAAAAACTATCTTCCGTAACAGAAGAAAATCCTTCATTATCCTTAGACACTACCTTTACTTTATAATAACCAGCTTTATTAAAAGAAAGCTTTAACTCAGTTTTACCTGTAAAGCTGAGCTTTTTATCATAAACCTTTTCACTTTTATACTTACCATCTTGACAGAATTCCCTTTTTATTACTATTCTTGAATTTGAAGACGTTTCAACACCATTTTTATCAAGAGCAACAAGCTTAATCTCAAAATTCTTACCTCTTTTTATAAAATACGGAGATTTGATCCCTACAATTGAATTTGAAGGGATATAAAAAAAGCTCTTTCTAACACTGTACTCCCTTCCATCCTTTGAAATTCCTATCGCTTCAACTTCAATATTAGAGAGTGAATGTATGTTTTCTTTATCCAGAGAAATCAAAATCTCCGCTTCCCCTTTTGAATCAAACCTAAACTCTTGTCTTTTCAAGCTCTTTCTAACAGGGTGAGGATAAAAACAATACTTTTTATAAGCTTTCATCAACTTATTTACAAAAAAGTAGGAGGATGAAAGAACCCTAGTATTAACAATAAGTTTATCTCCCACCAAAGGAGCTCCACTTAAGTACTTTCCAGAAACAAAAACTTTATTCTTCTGAGAAGCTGTGATTACTTCATTTTCAAACTTCTCTTCTAATTCAATCTTATTTAGTTTGTAAAAATCTATTTTAACAATTTTTTCTCTGCTTTCGGCCCCTTTTACTTTAACTTTTATAAAGTACTTTCCTCTCTTCCAACCTCCCCATGTCTTAACCTCATTAAAAAAGCCCCCAAATCTGTCGGTTTTTGTTTCAATTCTCTTTATCATTTTATATGTCGGATCTTTTATAATTATGGTAATTTTTTTATCTTTAAATCTAGCCAAATGATTTTTCCACCTCTTTTTTACAATTCCTCCTATATAAACACTATCTCCCGGTAAATAAAAATCTCTGTCCGTAAAAATCAAAATTTTAACTCCTGTTTCATCAAAGAAACCACCTCCCGAAACCCAGCTTTTACCTGTATATGCAAATGAATAACCTCCCCTTTTGCCAAGCAAGAAAACCCCCTGATTTCCAAAATACCATCTGCTTAAATCAAGTCTTTTGTCTCCATAGAAAACTCCATCTTTATCTGTTTTTACCTTAAAAGACAATTCTGAATTCTTATAAAACTCAAATAGAACATTACTTTCTCCAGTTATCTTTTTTCGATTAAAGCTCTTGATAAAAGTTCCACCTTCTAATATTAAAATCGAAGAGGCAAGGGTGGAGGGATTTACTATGTACTTCCATCCTAAAATTCTATTTTTATAAAAGCCCAAAACATTACAATCATTGGAAAGTTTTACTCTGTTAATCTTAACAACAAAAATTCCGTCTTTTGATTTAAACAAAGTATTAAAATCTATGGAAAACTCCTCATAATCTCCTGAACTATTTGAAATAAACTCTGCATACCTTGTTTCAGACACATTCCCCCTTTCCTCCAATCCCATCTTTTTTGCAAAAAGCTTGGAATCTTTTATCTTTAATATAGTAAATTTTAATTTAAGGACCCCTTTTATCTTTAATGTTAATTTATTATTACTAAATCCTTTGACAAATAAGTCAGGAGTATAACCACAGATTTTAACTCTTATAAATTGATTCTCTCCCAAATTCTCTCCTGAAATACTTTTAAAATCTTTTGAGATCTTAACAAGATAGGAATCTGCTCCTAAATTTTTTAACTTTATTCTAAGCTGATTGTAATAACAGCTAACACTATAATCTTGTGTCTCTTTCCTAACCCCATCCTCAATAAAAAATACTTTTAAATAATTACGTGCTTTACATACGCTTCCCTTTTTTATAGGTTTGCTAAAGGAAAGGTTAAAAATGGGTTTGTCTTTAAAAATAAATATTTTTTTATCTCCATTGTACTTAAACCTTTTTTCTGTTTTAAAAAATACAAATATATCCCTTTTTTGGGGAAGAGGCCCCTCGGCAGAAAGAAACCCTTTTGAAAGTTTAATAAAATATTTGTTATCCTCTTTTAGTGGAGATAAAAACTTTATTAAAATAGTATCAGGCGAATAAAACTTTAAGGAAACATTAACTTTCTCCAAAGTCTTTTCATTAAAAATCTCTATTTTCTCAAGATTTTTTCTCCTGTTAATTTTTTGATTGAAGAAAATATAAAGAGGTTCCTTTACCTTTATCCTTTTGCTTACTCTGTACTCTATTTTATTACTAAAATACTTAATTTCACTTCCGTAAAATTTGTCCTTGTAAAGAGAATTTTGCTTAACCGCGACAGGTCTCGCTAATGGTGTGACAAAACTAAACACATAATTCCTATCAAGGAAATTCCCCTTTAAGGATTTAATCCACTTTTTTATCTTAACTTTATAAAGAGTCGAGTATCTAAAACCTTTGAAGGCTCTAAAAACAAGAGTAGAACTTCCCCTCCAAAAGAATTTTCCCTCAATCGAAGGTGAAATCTTAACAAAATTTTCCACTTGGCTCTTTTTACCTAAATTTTTCATATCTTTTGAAAAAACAATCGTGATTTCCGGGTTTATAATGGACTTAAGCTGTCCCTGTGGAGAGAAGCTTATAATTTTTAAAAAATCCGCACTCAATAAAAAAATCATTAAAACAAGTAAAAAAAATAAAGCCCCGGATGCTTTTTTTCTCATAATAACCTCCTCTTATAAACTACCAAAAAAGAAGATAAAAAACAAGTAATTAATAAATTTTGCCCTCTATGATATAATTTACTTTAAGAGGTAAAGATGAAGAAAATAGTTCTCTTTTTAATAATTATAGCAATAGCTATTGGGGCAGGATATTTCGTTTATAAAACATTTTTTGCAGAAAGAGACTATAATGTAATATTTTTTACTTTAGACACAACAAGAGCTGACTATATTGATACTGGCGAAGGCGCAAAAGCTAAAACTCCTGTTTTAAAAGAAATTTCCAGAACTTCACTTGTATGTAAAAATGCTTATACAACAATTCCCATTACAATGCCTTCACACACATCCATTTTTACCGGAGTTTTTCCCTATGAAGCAGGCGTTTTTAATAATGGAGAAAGTTATGAGGGCAAACATCAAACTCTTGCTGAGATCTTTAAAAAAAGAGGTTATGTTACAGGAGCAGTAATTTCTCTTGGGGTCCTTTTAAAAGAGCACAAATTAGATAAAGGTTTTGACTATTATATTGATGATTTTTCAAAAGCTTTTCCTGCTTACTTTTTGCCGGCAAATGTTGTAACAAAGAGAGGTTTAAAATTACTAAAAAAAGTAAAAGATAAAAAATTTTTTTTATGGCTTCATTATTCAGATCCCCATGAACCCTATGCTCCCCCTTCTTTTAAAAAAATTGTTCGGATTAAACTAAATAATAAAGTTGTAAAATACTTCAACCTTTACGATGTAATCCCATTAAAAATAAAATTAGAATTGAATAGAGGGAAAAACACCCTCTTTTTCACCCAACTAAAATACTTAAAACTTTTCATGCCTTTCCCTCTAAGAATTAAAAATCTAAAAATACTTGAAAAAGATAGTAATGTGAAAATATCTTTTTTAAACACAAAAATCTTTAAAAGAAGAAATCTTTTAATATTAAATCATAAGTCATTTTTTGAATTATACTCTCCAAAAAAACAAAAAATAACTCTATCCTTTAGTGTAAAGCCAAATCTACCAAGTTCATCAAAAATAATGTTGTATGAAAGAGAAGTGGAATACATGGACAATCAGATTGGCAAAATCATAGATTACTTGAAAAAAAACAAACTTTTTGAAAAAACCGTTTTAGTTTTTGTAGGTGATCATGGAGAAGGGTTAGGTGAATATCATGACAACTTCGGCCATATTCACTTCTTAAGACCTCAATATACAAGAGTACCATTAATTATAAAGTTCCCTAATTCTTCTAAAAAAACAATAACCAAAAATCCTGTATCCACAATTGATATTGTTCCAACACTATTAAAATATATGAGATTCAAAGAGAAAAACCTTAGAATTTCTGGAACGCCAATTTTAAAATCAAAATCAAACAGGGTAATTTTTTCTTATACATACAGACCCGAATCATACTTTAATGGAATCTCAATTCTCTATAAAAACCACATGTTTTTAAAATACACAGGAATGAAAATTTTTGAAGAATTTTTGGATTTGACAAAAAATGATGGTTATACCTTATCAGATAATTTAATAAAAGACCCAAGATATTTGAATGAAATAAAGAAAATGAGAAAATTAGCTAAAATAAAACTTAAAGAAGCAAGAAGGAAAAAGGCAAGAGGTGTTTTTTCCGAAGAAACAAAAAAGATTCTTAAATCATTGGGGTATCTCTAATACAAGCTTAAAAACTTTTTTCTCCTACCTTCGTATAAATTATTACAATGAGAAACATAAATCTTTTTGAATCAATAAAAATTTCTTTAATCTCTATGAGAGAAAATAAACTAAGGACACTTTTAACTTTATTGGGAATCATAATAGGCGTTATGACTGTAATAGCAGTGGTTTCAATAATAAGCGGCCTTAACAGATATGTTGAGACAAAGCTCTTTAACTTTGGTTCAAATGATTTTATGGTTCAGAGGACACCATCATTAATCACATCCTATGAAGAATGGCTTAAGGTTAGAAAAAGAAAAAGAATCCCATTTCGCTATTACAAAATTATAAAGGAAAGGTGCTCATCCTGTATGTTAGTGGGTGCGAGAGTATCAACAAGCGGTATAGTAAAGTATGGGGACAATTCAATTGAGGATGTAAATATCACAGGTTATACTGAAAACGATGCATACATACTGGGTACACTTGAACTTGAAAGCGGAAGAGCAATATTAAAGTCAGATGTTGACAATGGCAGGCAGGTTGCCATTATAGGCTGGGATATAAAGGATAAACTTTTCAAAGGGAGAGATCCAATCGGAAAATTTATAAGAATGAAAGGTTTCCGGTTCAAAGTAATCGGTGTTGTTGAAAAGAGAGGTAAAGTACTGGGAATGTCTCAGGACAACTTCGTAACAATTCCGATAACAACCTTTTTTAAAAAATTCGGAAAGAGAAATCGCTCAGCAACTATAACGGTGCACACAGAATCTTTAAAAATGATGGAAGATGCTCAGGATGAGGTAAGATCAATAATGCGAGCACTAAGACACCTTTCACCTAAAGACAAAGATAATTTTGCAATAGAAACACAGCAAACTTTCCTCGATTTTTACAAAAAGACAACTGCCACTCTTTATCTCGTAATGATTTTGATTTCATCAATTGCCTTAATCGTAGGTGGAATAGTTATTATGAATATAATGTTAGTTTCAGTTACAGAAAGGATAAGAGAAATAGGCATAAGAAAAGCAGTTGGAGCAAGAAGAAGAGATATTTTAATCCAATTTCTTATTGAATCTGTATTTCTTTCAATTATAGGAGGTTTGATAGGGATATTTTTAGGTTTTTCAATTGCAAAGATAATTTCCGTTGCCACAGGTTTTCCCTCTGCCGTAGAGCTCTGGTCCGTTATTGCAGGGGTTTTAATTGCTGGTATTGTTGGTCTTTTTTCCGGAATTTATCCTGCAAACAAAGCTGCAAAACTTGATCCTGTTGTAGCATTGAGGATGTAATGATAAAAAGGCTTTCAATTTTAGGAGAAATAGTTTCAATGGGAATTAAATCCATTTTTTCAAATAAAATGCGCTCATTCTTAACCACTTTGGGGATTTTAATCGGGGTTGCTACAATCATCTCAATGATTTCAATTATAGAGGGAATGAATAGATCATTTGAACAATCGCTTGAAAAAATGGGCTCATCACTTATTTTCGTATCAAAGTATGAGCCGGGGGTGAGAATTGGAAGAATGCCTCTTGAGCTCAGGAGAAGAAAGGAAATTAAAGTATCAGATGCTCTGGCAGTTGATAAACTTCCCTCCATAAAAGCAGCATCTCCGTATCTAAGCTATTTTCCTGATTTTAAAATCTCATACAGAGGAGAAACCACAAGAAATTCTGTTATTAGAGGAATAAATTACAAATTTCCCAAAATTTGGGCATTAAATATAAAAGATGGAAGGTTTTTTACAGATGGAGAGCAAAGGAGTAGAGCAAAGGTTTGCATAATAGGAGCAAAGATAGCAGAAGCCCTCTTCCCAAACATTTACCCTATAGGCAAAAAGATAGTAATGGGAAACCGTAAATTCACAGTCATAGGAGTTTTGGAGGAGGAGGACAATCAAATTTTCGGAGGAGAGGGATTTAATAATAATATACTAATTCCATATACCACATTTATGAAATATTATCCCTACAAAAAATGGGTTTACATAATAGCACAACCTCTTTCTCCGAAATTAAAGGATACCGCAATTGATGAAATAATCGAGCTTATGAGAATAAGAAGAAAGGTAAAACCCAATGAAAAAAACAATTTTTCGGTTTTCACACAGGAAACATTCAGCACACTTTACAAACAGATTACAGGAGCAGCATTTTTCGTAATGATTTTAATCGCAGGAATATCCCTCCTGGTCGGCGGGATTGGAGTTATGAATATAATGATCGTTACAGTAAAAGAGCGAACCCGGGAAATAGGGATAAGAAAGGCAATAGGGGCTAAAAAGAGGGATATTCTCTGGCAATTTCTTGCGGAAGCAACAACCCTTACCCTCACCGGAGGGATAGCCGGCTTATTAATCGGATGGGGATTCAGTTTTGCTATAAAAAAACTCACCTCCTTACCTGCCGCAATAACCCCTGTCTCTGTTATCTTAGGACTTTCAATGGCAATATTCACAGGTCTGTTTTTCGGAATTTTCCCTGCGATGAAAGCCGCAAACCTTCCCCCCATTGAAGCTTTAAGATATGAATGATTACTTTTGCCTGTTCAATTCAGCATCTGATCTTCGCAGATAAATGGGTTTTAATCTATGCGGCTTAAAGTACCTTCCCTTTTCGTACATATCAAGAGCAATGGTACCACCCTCTTTTGAAAGAAAAAGAGAGCCTTCGTAAACTCTTTTTCCCGAACCAAGAATCTTTTCTTTGTAAAGCAAAGCTCCGTTTCCTATAAATAAAGAATTTTTCGGAGCTTTCTCTATAATATCTTCAGGAAAATACGACCCAGGGGGCAGGATTAATTTCCCCTCCACCCTTATTTCTGAAAAAACCTGCTTTTTTCTTGCATCTATAAATGGGATAACATTTTTTTCTTTGTTAACTTTTTTATAAAGAGCTGAAAATGTTGTGATAGGGACAATAGGAATATCCAGCCCTTCAGCTATTCCCTTTGCGGTTGAAAGCCCTATCCTTGTACCTGTAAATGAGCCGGGGCCTATTACAACAGCTACAAAATCAAGAACATTCAAATCCACTATCTCTGTCTTTTTCATAAGTTCAAGCACAGGTGTTAAAAGCTCAGAAAAGCTCTTTTTAAGCACAACTTCAGTGTAAAAAATAATACTCCTATCTTTAAAAAAAGCTAATGAGCCATATTCGGTCGTAGTATCAAAAATAATAAATTCACTCATTTTTCTTCCTACCAGCAAAAAAAGATAGCACAAAAATCAAAAATAATAAAGGAAGAGAATATACAAGGGAAGATGGCCACTTAAGCCCAACTTTTAAATTAAATATTCCGGAA
>Ga0190334_1000668_pt1 | contig 16227 bp, 17 predicted proteins | sample 48720478_MG_FD_161270 | JGI IMG/M metagenome (GOLD analysis project Ga0190334, IMG submission 161270) | Hydrothermal vent sediment bacterial communities from Southern Trench, Guaymas Basin, Mexico - 4872-04-7-8_MG | ecosystem: Environmental > Aquatic > Marine > Hydrothermal vents > Sediment ...
AGCATGACAAATACTTTCTAATTCTCCTGAAGGTCAGCGAGATGAAAACGGAGGAGCTGAAGAGGGAGCTTAAGAGGATCCGTGGAAAAGAAGACTTTGAAATTCTCACACCCGAGAATATTGCCCGCCAGGTGTCCGAGATACTGGGCGTGGTGAATGCTGTGTTTCTCGCTGTTGCGAGCATAAGCATCCTTGTGGGCAGCGTAAATGTTGCCAACACAATGTACATGGCCGTGACTGAAAGGGTTCGCGACATAGGGATAATGAAGGCTGTTGGGGCAAACCGGAAGCAAATTTCAACAATATTCATGCTTGAGTCGGGTGTTTTGAGCATGGTTGGTGGGTTCTTCGGGGTGTTGCTGGGCTTGCTGGTAACCTGGGGCTTCAGCTACTTCGGGGCTGTTTCCGGGGCGTTTATCAGTTTTGGTTACCCTCTGAACCCTGACCTTATACTTTTCACGATAGTGCTGTCCTTTGTGGTTGGTGTGGTTTCCGGTTACTTCCCCGCGAGGTATGCGTCCGGTATGGAGCCCGTCAGGGCTTTGAGGCAGGAGATATAAATGTCGCTGGAAAAAATCGTCGGGCTGGTTTTCAAGTTTCTGGTGCACAGGAGGGTCCGCAGCCTTCTCACGACCGTGGGAATCGCCATAGGCGTTGCCCTTGTTTTCAGCATAATCAGTGTGAATGAGGGTATGATGGCTTTGGTTTCCCAGCAGCTGGAGGACCTCGGGGGAAATGTGGTTACAATCATACCAAAGATAGGGGGCGTGAGGACGGCAGGTTCTTTCACCGAAGAGGAGGTCGATGCTGTGAGGTCACTGGCATCCGTCAAAGAGGCGGCCGGGATATACAGCACGGTCCTCCCCGTGACCATAAGGGGGAAGACGGACTATATGGGTGTCTACGGTTATGACTCGCATGCTATCGAGGAGGTCATCAGTGGAATCAAGTCCTTCAGGGTCGAGAAAGGGAGATTCATCAGTGCAGGAGAGAGAAAAAAAGTTGTGCTCGGTTACAAGATAGCAAATGACAATAATCTTGGGCCGGGCAGTGTGATAAAAATTGACGATGTGGATTTTCGTGTGGTTGGGGTGCTGGCGGAGATTGGAAGCAGTGAAGATGACTCGTCCATAAACACCGATGTGGAGGACCTGTGGGAACTCACAGGGGAGGATAAGACCTACCAGTTTATACTCGCCAAGGTGGTCGAGCCGGATGAAGACAGGATAAGGAGGGCTATAAAGAAGGTCAGGGGCAGGGATGACTTCGACGTGATGACCCCCGAAAGTATGATGGAACAGGTAAACCAGATTCTCGGGTTGTTGAATGCTGTGTTTCTTGTGATAGCAGGTGTGAGCATAGCCGTTGGCAGTGTCGGGGTGGTCAATACGATGTATATGTCCGTGTTCGAGAGAGTCCGGGAGATAGGAATCATGAAAGCTGTTGGAGCCACCGACTGGAACATAATGCTGATATTTTTGCTGGAATCCGGGCTGCTGAGTCTTGTTGGGGGTGTGTTCGGAATGCTCCTGGGGTTTTCCCTGGCTGTTGGGATAACAAAGTTGGCGGCTATGGCTGCAGGTCTTACGAAGCTGGAACCCGTGTTTTCCTCGGGCCTCGTGGTTCTTTCACTCGGGCTGTCCTTTGTTGTTGGGGTCCTCGCTGGCATTTTCCCTGCCCGATACGCCTCCGGGTTGGAGCCTGTGGATGCCCTCCGCTACGAGTGAAGCCAATATAAAACAGGGGTGTCATTTTTGATGTGAGATATTCCAGACAAAAAGGGTTGGTGGACCAAAAAAGGCTTGAAAGGGCAGTGGTGGTAGTGGCCGGTGTTGGAGGGCTCGGGAATCCCGCTGCCACATACCTCGCTCTTGCCGGGGTTGGGGAAATCCGGCTTGTTGATGATGATGTTGTGGAGGAGAGCAACCTGAATCGCCAGTTTCTTTTCACGGAGAAGGACCTGAGAAAAAAGAAGGTTCGGGTGGCTGCGAAGAGGCTCAAGGAGTTAAACCCCGGGATAAAGGTGGTGGCATACGAGAAAGTTGACAGGAACGTGGTGGAAGGTGCTGATGTGGTCCTTGACTGCCTTGATAACTGGTCCACCCGCCGGGAGCTCTGGGCGCTTTCCTTCTCACTCGGGGTTCCTGTGGTTCACGGGGCTGTCGATGGGGTATCCGGTCAGGTTGCTGTTTTCTTTGATCGCGGGGATGCCGCTCCCTTTGGGGATAAGCAGGGTCAAAGCTGCGTGGTTCTTGGAGCCGCTGCGGGTGTGATCGGTTCACGCATGGCTCTGGAAGCCCTGGATGTCCTGCATGGTCGTGCCAGGGCGAAGATGATTTCCTTTGATGGGCGCTCGCTCCAGGAGTTCCCGGTGAGGGGTGAAAAATGGACTCACATACTGGTCAGGGTCTCGGAGCTGTGGCTGAAGAGCAAGCCGACCCGGAGGAAGTTGCTCGGGCTTTTGTCCCGGAACGTGGAGCGGGTTGCCGGACGGCCTCGGGTGGAAGACGCCCGTCTTGTCCTGCGGTTCTCCCCCGATTGCCTGGAAAAGCTCTCCAGGGTTTTCGGCGTGAAGTCTTTGAGCCCTGCCTTGAAGGTGGGTCTTGATGAGCTGGAATCACGGTTCAGGGAGTTCAGCAAGCAGGTGGCCGGAAGAAGATTTCGCGTTACGGTTCACCGCTCCTGGAAGGGTTACCCGAAGAAGTCCCCTGAGCTGGAGAAGGAGCTCGGAGCTATTGCAAGTGAGTTTGGAAGGGTTGATCTGACGAACTATGAGGTGAATCTGGAGGTGGAAATTCACCGGGACGGCGCATATCTTTTCACACGGAGGATTCCCGGTCCCGGCGGGATGCCCTATGGCTCTGAGGGGAAGGTTCTGGTGCTTTTTTCCGGCGGTATAGACTCTCCGGTTGCTGCCTGGATGATGGCCCGGCGTGGCGCTGCCCTGGAGCTGCTTTTCCTGAATCCACTGGGTCCTGTTCTCGAATCCCGTGTTAATGCTGTCTTTGACTCAGTTTCCCACTGGTTCCCCGGTGCCAGGCTTCACGTGATTGATATCGGGGATGAGGTGGAAAAGATTCGCTCAAATGTGAAGGAAGGAAGCAGGCAGACGGTTTACAAGCGCTTTATGTATAGAGTTGCACAGGAGGCTGCCCGGAGGCTCGGATGCTCTGCCATTGTCACAGGCGAGAGTCTCGGGCAGGTTTCATCCCAGACGCTCCGGAGCCTTTCCGTTATTGATGGCGCTGTGGGTATCCCGGTCTTCCGCCCCCTGATAGGTATGGACAAGGACGAAATAGTTTCCCTTGCCAGGAGGATAGGCAGCTTTGACCAGAGTTCTGGGATAAAGGAATTCTGCTCCATAGAGAGCCACAGCAACGCCAGTCCCCTGATGAAAGAGATTGAGGACGAGGAAAAGAAGCTGGAGTTCGACTGCGGTGCTGTTGTCTCGCGGATGAGGGAAGCGAAGTCCATTGTCACAGAGCCTTTGCCCTTGCCTGATGGGGGGTTCGTGGTGGTGAAGCTCTGGGAGGGAATCCCAAAGCTCCGGCATGGAAAAAAATACCTGTTTGTTTGCAAGAGCGGTAATAGATCCGCGGAGGAAGCCTTGAAGGCGAGGAAAGCGGGTTTTGAGGCATATTCGATGGACTACCGAACTGCCCTCAAGAAGGGCGTCCTTGGAGGCCCCTCCAGGGGCTGAACTCCACTTCCTTTTTCGCAGCGAACTTTTTTATTTCCTTGATAACCCCCTCAGAGAACCTGAAGAGATGGCTTGGGGCGGAGCTGTCACTGCTTCCAAAACCCCTCACAAATTCGAATTTACTGGCAAGGTGGGTGGCGAGCTCCTCCTCAAAGAACTTTCCCTCCGGGAAGGTCAGCACCATAACGACCTCACCAGCTTCAGTCAGATGGTCAATATGCCACTTCTTTTTCTTTCCTTTACGCAGGTGTCTTTCTATCCTCCCCCCACCCTGGTTGGATCCCACATAAGCATACCACCCTTCGAAGTTGAGTTTTCCCAGGCTTCCAACCTTTAGTGTTGTTCGGGGAACTTTGAGCACCAGCACATAGACCCCCCTCGGAAACATTTTAAGTCGATTCGTGGGTGTTTAAAGTGGTGACGATGGTCCGGGTTGAGGTCGAAGGCAGGGTCAAGAATGCAGAGGCGAGGACGGTCAGGGAATTGATGGATCATCTGGGTGTGAACCCTGAGGAATATGTGGCAGTTCTGAACGGGGAGGTTGTCACCGAGGCGGAGCCTCTTTCCCCCGGCGACTCTGTGAAACTTGTGCGGGTGTGGAGCGGTGGTTAGCTGCTCATGTGGGAGGCGGGCGGTTTTTGGCGGCAGGTGTGCGGAGCACTTCAGGGAATGGCTGGAGGGCTCCATTGTCGCGGAGCTGGAGAAATTTGTGGAGCCTTCGGACGTGTTGGCCGTGGCTGTGAGCGGCGGGAAAGACTCAACGGCTCTCCTTGATGTGGTTCATAAATGGGGCGGAGCCAAAATGTTTGCGGTGTCGGTGGATGAGGGTATTGCGGGTTACAGGGACAGGACTTTAAGCTTCTTGCAGGGGTTCTGTGAAAAGCGGGGTATAGAGCTCCATATCTTCAGCTTCGAGGAGGAATTTGGATGCACTCTGGATGAGATGCTCGAGACCCGTCCCCGGGAAAGGGCATGCACTGTGTGCGGGGCGCTGCGGAGGTTCCTGCTGAACAAGCGGTCAAGGGAGCTCGGTGCCACCAAGATACTGTTTGCGCATAACAGGGATGACGAGCTCCAGACCTTCTTGATGAACCTGCTCTCTGGCAATCTGGCGCAGATAAGCAGGAAGGGTGAGCTCATAGGGGTGGTGGATCACCCGCTTTTCGTGGTTCGTCTCAAGCCGCTTTTTAGAATACCCGAGAAAGCCACGGCCGTCTATGCCTTGCTGAACTATCCCGGGTTGCCGGATGTGGAATGTCCTTATCTCGAAGAAAGTGCCAGGTTCAGAGTGCGTCACCTGCTGAACTCACTTGAGCTCCAGAACCCCGGTGCCAAGGAGCGGATGCTTGAACTTTACGACAGGGAGATTCTTCCGGCGCTGAAGCCCTCCGCCCTGGGTTTTCACGGTAAGCTGAGGGAGTGCGGGAGATGTGGAGAGCCTTCAAGCAGGGAGCTGTGCAAGGTCTGTGAGCTTCTGGATTCACTTTGTCCCGCGGTGAAGTCTTGACTGCATCCTTTCACAGAGGTGGCATATGTCCTTTTCCTTCACCGAGCCTTTCTTCATCCCGTTTGAGGCTATTTTCATCACTTCTGACTTCTCTTCTCTTGTCAGCGAGATTTTTGCTCTTTTCCCCTTGAGATACTGGGTCACTGCTGCGGGCGTTATATGAAGCATCCTTGCCACTTCGTTCTGCTTTTTCCCCATTTTAACCAGGACCGCCACGAGTTCCTTCCGTATGGCCGGCAGGATTCTCCGCGAAGAAACTTCACAGCTCATCATGTGTCCCTTTCTGCCGGGCTTTTATATTGTTAACTTTTAACATGGTTAATTATTTAATCCTTCCTTTTTTTTCCGGATGTGCTCAGAGTGAAAGGGCTGTCGGTGGTTGTTGATGGAGTGGAGGTTCTTCACGATGTGGGCCTCGAGCTGAACCGGGGGGAGCTGGTTGCCGTTATGGGTCCGAACGGCTCGGGGAAGACCACGCTTGCAAGGGCAATTATGGGCGATCCACGGGTTAAGGTCAGGGGACGTATAGGGTTCAAGGGAAAGGAGTTGAAAGGGCCACCTGAGGAGAGGTCACGTGCTGGAATCTTCCTGTGCTTTCAGAATCCCCCTGGAATTGAAGGGATAAATACGGGGTATTTTCTTGAGACTCTCGGGGCGCTTGACGGGGTGGAGGAACTGGCGAAGAAGCTCGGGGTGAAAAAGCTTTTGTCAAAGGACCTGAATGTGGGGTTCTCTGGAGGGGAAAAAAAGAAGATGGAGATGCTCCAGTTGTTCCTGAAGGACCCGGAGCTGGTCATTCTTGATGAGATTGACTCCGGCCTTGACATAGACTCCTTGCATATTGTCGGGGAGCTGATAAAGTCCCTCAAGTCCAGTGGGAAGGCAGTTCTGGTGATAACGCACTATACCCGCGTGTTTAAAGAGGTCAAGCCTGACAGGGTGTATGTTCTGGTCGGGGGGAAGATAGTCGGGTCGGGTGGCCCGGAACTCCTCTCAAAGCTTGATGGATATGGATTTAAGGAGTGGAAATGATGGAGCTTCCTTTTCTTGAGGGCAGGGAAAAGAGGTTCTGGTTCCGGTCGAGAAAGCGTAGTGAGTTTTCTGTTGAGGGCCCGCTCACACCCAAGAAGGTAAAGGAAATTTCCCGTTTCAAAGGAGAACCGGGCTGGATGACCAGGTTTCGTCTGAAAGGATTTGAGTTTTTCCGGGGGATTTCCCTGCCTGATTTTGGTCCGGACCTCAGTGGTATTGATTTTGAGAATATGATTTATTACTCCAAACCTGCGGATAAAGCCAGGAGCTGGGATGAAGTTCCCCGGGACATAAGGAGGACTTTCGAAAAGCTTGGCATGAGTGAAGCGGAGATGCGGCTCCTTTCCGGGGTGGAGCTCCAGTATGATTCTGAGATTGTCTTTGAAAGGGCAAGGAAAGAACTGGAAAAGCTTGGAGTGATTTACATGAGCATGGATGATGCTGTGAAAGAGCACCCCGGGATTGTTCGCAGGTATCTCGGGAAACTCGTCCGTCCGGATAACAACAAGTTTTCCGCCCTTAATACTGCTGTGTGGAGCGGTGGAACCTTCATCTATGTTCCTCCCGGGGTTCGGGTTCCCTTCCCGCTCCACACATATTTCCGCATAAACCTCGAGGGATTCGGGCAGTTCGAGAGGACCCTGATTGTTGTTGGGGAAGGATCTGAGGTCACCTATGTGGAGGGATGCACGGCTCCCCTATATAGCAGGGCGACATTGCACGCCTCCGTGGTTGAGGCGGTTGCTTTGCCCGATTCAAGGCTGAAGTATGTCACCCTCCAGAACTGGAGCAAAAACGTGTATAACCTTGTCACAATGAAAGCCCTGGCGCAGCGTGGTGCGTTTGTTCAGGGAATAAGCGGGAATTTCGGTAGCAAGGTTACGATGAGGTATCCTTCTATTTATCTGGCAGGGGAGAGAGCCAGGGGGGAGTCAATGTCCGTGACAATCTCTTCGAAAGGGCAAGAAATGGATTTGGGTGCCCGGATTGTGCATTCGGCCCCGGAGACCAGTTCAAGAACGGTTTCCAAGACGATTTCCCTGGACGGTGGTGTGTCAACGTTCCGTGGGCTTCTCCGGATTCTCAGAGGGTCCGGGTTCAGCAGGGCGGGTATCAGCTGCGATTCCCTGCTCTCCGGTGACTCCCGGGCGAATTCCGTGCCGGTGATTGATGTGAAGGAAAAGACGGCGGAGCTGAGTCACGAGGCCAAGGTGGGGGAAATTGACATGGACAAGCTGTTCTACCTGATGTCCCGGGGTGTGAGCGAGTCAAAGGCCATGGGCATGCTGATCTTCGGGTTTGTCCGGGACTTTGTTGAGGAACTTCCACTTGAGTATGCTCTGGAACTTCAGAAGTTGATAGAGATGGACATGGGGGGCGGAGTATGAAAAGGCTGAAGGGTCGGGTCAAGCAGCCGGAGGGGTTTGAGGATTTTCCTCCAGGGCTGGTTTCCCTTCCCGGTGAGAGGCTGGAGGGTGTGAAATTTCTCTACGTAGGGGATGTTTCCGGGCGGACACATATTTCGCTCAAGGATTCCGTGGCGGGCATGGTCTGTGATGCCTCAGGCTCCATGGAACTGGAGCTTCGGGGGGACAACAGGCTCAGGAGAATAATTACCGTACCGGAGGGTTCAAGGTTGAAACTCAGCTATGTCTCCCGCGGGGGAGGAACTGTCGAGGACCTTGTTTACCTGAAGGAGGGGGCCGAGCTTGTCTATGATGGCAGGTTCCGCGTTCGCTCGGGTGCGTTCACGGCTTCTGTCAGGGTGGTTCACGAGGGGAAAAAGTCCTCCAGCAAGGTGGACCTGAGGGGTGTGGTCCGTGGGAAGGCGAGGATACTCCCGACGGGCGAGCTGCTTCCAGGTTCCGTGGGCTCCAGAACCTCACTGAACGGTTTTGTGGTTGTGTTTGGCAGGGGGGAGGTGAAAGCTGTTCCGGAGCTGCTTGTTGGGGAGCAGGAGGCGGCTGCAAGTCACAGTTTCAAAAAGCTCCGGTTGACTCAGGGGCAGCAGTTTTATCTCTCGTCCAGGGGCCTGGGGGAAAACAATATAGAGAAGCTTTACGAGAGGTTTATTCTGGGTGGTTGAATGGATGTAAGAAAAGACTTTCCGTTTCTTGAGCGCGGGATTGTTTATTTTGATAATGCCGCCACGACACAGAAGCCAAGGCAGGTGATTGATGCCATCACGGATTTCTACCGAAGCCATAATGCCAACATCCACAGGGGCATCCACATTTTGAGTGAGGAAGCGACGGAGCTGTATGAAGAGAGCAAAAGGAAGGTGGCTGGGTTCCTGGGTGTTCCGAGCTGGCGGGATGTGATTTATGTCAAGAATGCCACGGAGGGGCTCAATCTTGCCGTGACCCTGATTCGTCCCCGGGGAAAGATTCTGACAACAGTCATGGAGCATCACTCGTCACTCCTGCCGCTGATGAGGGCCCGCAGCTCTGGTGCCACGCTGCAATTTGTTGGTCTCACGCCCGATGGTGAGCTGAATATGGAAGATTTCTATTCAAAGCTGAAGGGGGCGGAGCTTGTGGTGGTCACCCATGCTTCGAATGTGCTGGGAACGATAAATCCGGTGAAAGAGATTGTGAAAGCGGCTCATGATGAGGGGGCACTGGTGGTGGTGGATGCCGCCCAGTCTGTTCCTCACCTGAAGGTTGATTTCAAGGACCTTGGTGCGGACTTCCTTGCCTTCTCCGGTCACAAGATGCTCGCACCTTCAGGTACCGGGGCTCTTTGCGTTCGTGGCGAGCTTGTTGAGGACCTGGTTCCCCCTGTTGCGGGTGGTGGGTCGATTGAGGATGTGACCCTCGATGAAGTGAGGTGGGCAGGTCTTCCCGAAAGGTTTGAGGCGGGCACCCCGAATCTTGAAGGGGCGGTGGGCCTTGGTGCGGCTGTGGACTACCTCTCCCGCATTGGAATGGACAGGGTGAGGAGGCACGAACTTTCACTGCTCAAGGAGTTCTTCTCTCTTGCAGAGGATACACCCATGAGGATATACGGTCCTAAGGAGAGGACGGGTCTTGTGTCCTTCACCCTCCCAAATATTCACGCTCATGATGTGGCGGACTTTCTGAACTCCAGGAAGATAGCCGTCCGGAGTGGCAAGCACTGTGCACACCCCCTGCACTATCATCTCGGTGTCCCCGCAACTGTCAGAGCGAGTTTCTACATATACAACACCGTTGAGGAGCTGGGGCTGTTCTTTGATGCCCTCGGGGAATTGCTGGAGGTGTTCTCTTGAAGCTTGACCAGCTCCTTCGCATATACCGGAAGGCGAGGGAGTCACAGGGAAAGAGAGAGCATGACAGGAGCCACACCGGCAGGAATCTCAGCTGTGGTGATGAAGTTACTGTGTATGTGAAGCTTGATGGTGACACGGTGAGTAACATATCCTTCGAGGCGAGTGGCTGTGCTATAAGCACTTCTTTCACCTATTTGATGGCAGAGAGACTGAAGGGCAGGGATGTGAAGGAAATCCTTTCCCTCAGTGATGAGGAGTTCCTCAGGCTGATGGGCCTGGGGGAGATAAGCCCGGGAAGAATAAGATGTGCTTTGATTCCCCTTGTCACACTCAGGCGCGCCCTCCGCAGGTAGCCTTTTATAGCTTTCCTGCCGGTGTTCGCATGAGGGTTGTCGGCGATGCTCTTGCTCCACTCTTAGCGAAGAACCTTTAAACCCGGGCGCCCCTTTTTTGAATGCCAACTGCAGTGTTTGACTTTGATGGCACCCTCGCATACATGCCCAGTTCGCTGGTCTGGGCTCTGGAGATTCCCCTGCTCAAGAAGTTCCTGCTGCTTCCCCTCATTGTTTTTGAAAAACTCACAGGGAGGTCAGCATACCAGAAGAAGGTCTTTGAGTGGCTTGTTGGCACCCCCGTGTCCCGGTCTTTGAGGCGGATGGCCGGTGTCCCTCCCGTCCCCGAAGGTTTGAGGTATTTCAAGGAGCTTGCTTCCAAGGGGTACCGGATGGTTGTGATGAGCTATTCCCCGGCGATTTTTGTTGATGCCTGGCTCCAGGCTCAGGGGCTTTCTGCCGACGTTATCTGTCCGGACTTTATAGTTTCCAGGGGGAAGATTGAGGCCGTCTCGGATGACGAGGTAACCCGCATATACCTGGATGAGCCGAAGGACGCGAAGAGAAAGGTGGCGGAGATTCTTAACCTGCGGCCCGAGATATCCGTGGGGGACAGTAGGAGCAGGGACCATGTGGGTGGAAAATACAGGGACATAAAGGAACTCCAGGCAAAGTATAGGAGCAAGGCGGCGCAGATTGCTGGAAATCTACATAAAGTTTTCTAACCTGCTCTGGCTGGAGGTCATCCTCCAGACAACGCTTTTTTTCTTCCAGTTTTCCCAGTCCAGCTCCCCACGGAGGCAGCTCTCCAGTTCCTCCAGTGACCCGAAGCTTTCCGGTCTTCCCTCGAGAGCCCTCCCCACGGACTCCCGTATGTGCCACACACCCACCGGATAAATGTATTTTTTCCCAATCTTCCTGATGACCAGGGCAGCGGCCTGCCTTCCACGGTCCGCCAGCTTCTTGAGCACCTCGAGCCTTGCTGCATAGTAGGCCCCTGTTATGTTGCTCGCATAGCCCTTCTTGAATCCGCCATATTCGTGGTCCGATATGATGCCGTGCTCATACCATCTTTCCAGCATTTCAAATCCCCAGCTCCAGGGGATGAGCACCACCCAGAATCTGTTGTCCCAGTGTTCCATTCTGTATAACTCATAATTTCTTATTGGGGGTTTCCCTCTTATTCTGGAAAAATATTTCCTTGCCAGCACGGAGTCCACCGCGGTTATCGCCCATCTGGTGGGAACCATCTTTCTCTGTGCAGGGAGCCCGAGGTTTCCTGTGCTCAGGGCCTGAACCAGATAGTTGAAGCCATACCTTTCAAGCCTCAGGAGAGCCTCCTGTGCCTTCAGGTCATAGCTGTCAACCACTGAATAAACCCGCCCGGGAACCTTCACCCCGTCTTCCGGGACTATTGACTCGGCCGGGACGCTCGCAGATATGCTCGGGGTCGCCGCCGGCATCGATCGGAGCCGGACATCGAACAGCACCGGGTTGACACTGAGTGATGCCTCCTCGTGTTCCCTGATTCCCTTGACCTGAAATGTCCTGAGCTGGTTTGCCCTTAACACCACGAAGTCCTCGAGGCTCATGTTGAATGGCTCTCCACCTGGCTCTTTGAGGAGAAGGCTGGGTCCAACAGCCACCCTGGGGTAACCTTTCCAACCTACAAGGTAGTGGGGTGGTGATGGGGCTTCGATGTCCTTCCCCATCTGCTTCATGGACTTCATCCGATCATAGAGCGGGCAGTGGGACAGACCGCACCAGAGCCTCCCCTTGCACCTAATGCAGGTTTCTTCGCTTATCAACGCCATTTAGAGCCCCGGTTATTTATAAGCTGGACGCGGAGCTTGCCGTTTCGAAACTTTTTTAATCGCAATACCTTCTGTGTAGAATGACAATCAAGTTTTGCCCGAAGTGCGGGTCGATGATGATTCCGGAGAAGGGTGCCTCTGAAATAGTCTGGAAGTGCCGGAAGTGCGACTACACTGAAAAGGGCAAAACTGCAAGGGGACTCGTGCTGAAAGAGAAGGTGAATGAGAAGGTCACGATTCCTGTGTTTGATGCCGAGGAGAACAAGGACAAGCTTTCAACCATTGAGGTGGAGTGCCCGAAATGTGGCAATGACCGGGCGGTCTGGTGGATTCAGCAGACCCGTTCGGGGGATGAGCCCGCCACGAGGTTTTTCAAGTGTGTGAAATGCAACCACACTTGGAGGGAATACTCCTAAACAAACCACAGCAGGATGGCGAAGAACGCAGAAATTGCCCACATAAACCCCACCACCTGTTTCTCCGTGTATTTTCCATTCATGAAGAGGTGTGGCAGGGAGTAAATGCCTTCGTGCTTGTATAGCTTCCCGTTCTCAACATAGCCAACGGTGGGTTTCTTGAACTTTCCCCTTGCTTTTAGCAGGCCTTCAATCAGGAAGGGTATTGAGGCAATCAAGGTGGGCTTCTCCATGTTTCCCACCACCGCGATGGTGCCGAGAACCGCCCCGAGGAAGTATGTGAGACTGTCCCCCGGGAGGAACCTGGCGGGATACCTGTTGAGCAAGAACACCCCTGCAACGGCGCCGAGCGCGGCGAAGGCTATGACTTTTGCGGCGAGGCTGGAGTGGAAGTAGGCATACAGGGACAGCGAGGTCAGGTAGATCACACCCATTCCCGACTCAAGGCCGTTCAATCCCGCGAGCAGGTTTACCATGTTTGAGGCGCCGACAATGGCCACTGGCACTATCAAGAGGGGGTAGAGCAGACCGAAGGACACCGTTCCCACGATTGGCAGGGACATCGAGGACACGCCCATCCGAAGGGCTGCGAGGGGAAGTGCTGCGGGGAGACAGAGCAGGGGCTTCTGCCATTGCTTCAACCCTATGCGTTTCCCTTTGGCTGTGTTGACATCATCGAGGAATCCCACGAGGGTCACGAACATTATTGTGAGTATGCTCGCCACAACTCCCAGAAGCTCGTTGTAATCCCTGAATATGTATGTTTTTAGGAAGATGTAAGCCATTGAAGCGAAGTAGAAGGCGAGAAAGGCGGGAATTCCGGCGCTTGTTGGCAGCTCCGGGTGCCCCTCCTTGTGGAGGTCCTTCCCCACCAGTCCAGCGTTCCTGAAATATCCTTTCATCCACGAGCCCAGCAGGTATCCTGAGACCAGTGCCACGGCAGTTTCCAGCACGAAGCTTTCCACGTTTGCAAGATTCCCCAGAATTTATAAAATAGTTTAATATACTACCAGCTCCAGAGAGTTCTATGGCGGAAAAGAAAAAGCCTACTCTTGGTGCGACCGTTGCTCCGCCTAATGAAAAGGCCGATTTTTTTGCCCAGCTGCAAAACACCTTTGAGAGGGGTGTTGTGAGCGCTGAGGTTGATTTATCCGGTCTTATAAGCGAAAAGGGCGGCGGGAGTGTGACCACTTCAATGTTCGGCGAAGCAGCTCGGGTTACCACGGGCCCCGCCGGGGTTTCAGACCAGACGATTCAGAAGATGAAGACCATAGCCAACACCTTTGGCGGGAAATTCACGGTCCACGCTCCCATGCAGGCGAATCCTTCAGACATAATGGAAGTGGGCAGGACTCAGGCCGCCCAGCTGCTGAAGAAAAGCCTTGAATACACCGAAAAACTGGGGGGGAAGGTTCTCACGGTCCACCCCATGGGGCAGATGGAATATTACTTTGTTGACCCATTTGTGGGCACGAAGATGAACGTCCCGAATCCATTTTTTTTGGCTGCCAACCGGAAGGAGCTTCACCAGATGATGAGGAAGTTCGGTGTGAAGGACCCCCTCCTGAAGGAGCAGATTGAAAAGCAGTGGTCCAACTGGGTTCAGGTTCTTCCAACCTACTTTGCGGAAAAGTTCGCCCCCATGGCCGCCCGGAGCCTCGAGGACTTCTCTGAGAACGTGGCTTCCTGGAAGATTGGTGAGCTCATAAACAGGTACAGGAACAACCCGCAGAAAATCAGGGAGAAGGCAATAGAAATTATGGGCACCCTTGCCGCTCCAGTGGCGGGAGCGTTTGAGAGGAAGCTGCGCGAGGTGCTGATTAATGGCACGCTGACTCCCACTGCCAAGCAATATGCCTCGAGGACGGCCATTGATTACCACCGGAGGAGGGCTGAAGAAATGTGGACTAAGGTGGCCATGGCTTCCCTTGATCCAATAGCAAAGGACGGGTCGGTTCCGCGCCCACCGGAGGAACTCCGGAGGCTCGCCTCGAAGAAGCACCTCACCAAAGATGAAAGGCAGAGGTATAGAACGCTCCGGGAGAAATACAGGAAGGAGATTGAGGCTGTGAGGGCGGAGGCATGGGGGAAAACCATAACCCGCCAGAGGTTTGGGCCGTTCAAGGAATCTGAGGAGGAAATAAAGAATGCTGTAATCAAGACGTTCAGGCAGATATTTGAGTCCATAAAAAAGGAGAACAAGGGCCTTTACAGGTCCCTGAAGAATCGCAAGATAAAGATAGGCATTGAAAACCTGTTTCCCATGGCTCCCGAGAAGGGTTATATGCAGGGCTTTGCCTATTTCTACCGGCCGGAACATATCGCGGAGATAGTGAAGGCAATCCGGAAAGAGGCTAAGGATCAGGGGCTCCCTGAGGACATAGTTACGGTGACCTTCGATGTGGCTCACGCGGCGGCCAGCGGCATAAAGCCGAGTGAGTTCCTCAAGAAGCTGAGAAAGTCAGGGGTGAAACCCGAGCATGTGCACATAGTTGGTGGTCCCGGATACGGGCATGAGCATATAGCCTGGGGAGACTGGCTTGACGAGGTGAGCAGGATGGACCCCGGTATTGTGAAGAAGCTTATGGATGTCGGGGTCATCAACATAGAGGGGGGTGCTGGTCTGCACGACGTTGAGGTGACCCTGAATGCGCTCTGGGACCGCGGGCTTCCCGTGGAGGCCATGATGGCCATGGCAGGGGCTCCGGACAGGTTCACGCCAGAGCTCGTTCAGTACTCCGGTTTCCCCAAGGGCGCATATGCGGATGTTGCTCCAGCCTATTTTGGAACCATTATGCCCCAGAGGGCATTCTATTCCTTCCAGTATGAGGCTGTGCCAATGCCAATGAGGGGTGCCTTTGGTGGCTACACGGCCCCTGCCCTTTTCGGCGGGGGATACACAATAGGTCCGCAGAGGACACCTTCCCTGTGGCCGTCGGCTCAGCCTTTTCTGTATTCGGCGAAGAAGGAGGAGTGAGGTGATGGTATGAGAAAGAAGGAGGACGTGATGAAAGAGGCGAAGGAAACAAAGATGCGTCTCGAGGACATAGGCAAAATATATGATTATGTGGCGGAGGTCACCAAAAAATTCGGGACCTTTATCAAGGCTGTGGCTGTGTTCGGTTCCTTTGCCCGGAAGAAGAAGGAGGGGAGTGACATAGACATAATGGTGATAGTGGATGACTCATTCGCCCCGCTTGACAAGGCGCTTTATGTGGCCTTCCAGGCGGAGATGACCCGGCTTTCTGCCCGGTATCCCAAGTTCCACGTGACCACTGTGACAATCAGCCAGTTCTGGGACTCTGCGCGCCGTGGTGACCCGCTGGTCATACAGGTTCTCAGGGATGGTGTGGCTCTGGTTGATATGGGGTTCTTTGCCCCTCTGAAAAGGCTTCTGATACAGGGGAAAATCAAGCCGACGGAGGAGGCGATAAGTGCCACACTCTCCCGGGCGTTTTTCAACATAAATGGCTACAACAACGCGTTGCTGGCGGCTGCGAATGCCCTTTACTGGGCGGCGGTGGAAGCGGCTCACGCGGGGATAATGCGTTACGGGAAGGTTCCCGGGTCCCCCTGGGAAGTGGCGCAGCTCCTGAGGGACACACTCGCCAAGGACGGGGTGATAACCATGGAGGACGTGCGCGTCTACGAGGAGGTCTTTGGTCTGGAGAAGGGCATATCCCGGGGGGAAATCACGCATGTAGAACCCGGGAAGCTTGATGAACTGCACCGGAAAGTCGTGGAGTTTGTCACGAAAATAGATGCCTGGGTGAATGTGGAAGGGATAAAAAGGAAGCTTGGTGGTGAATGAGATGCCAAAGAAGGCCAAGGAAAAAACAAAGGAAAAGAAGGAGGCGGTCAGCAAGAAGGACCTCGAGAAGGCGAAGAAAAGGCGGGAGCTTTTTTTGAGGGCCAAGGTGAAGGTGGCTGAGCGGTTCTCCAACGCTGCCAGGCAGAAGCTTGGTGCAATGGTCAAGGGCGTTGCTGTGATTGGTAGCATAGCCCGGGGGGACTTCAAGCCCGGGTCTGACATAGATGTGCTCGTGGTGATAGATGACACGCAAAGGGACGTGCCGGACGAGCTGAAGGAGAAGCTTCTGGCCATGCTTACTGATATGGGAAAGAAGATAGACAAGAAGATGCAGGTTCAGATTCACACCATTACGGAGCTTTTCC
>Ga0190334_1000669_pt1 | contig 16169 bp, 14 predicted proteins | sample 48720478_MG_FD_161270 | JGI IMG/M metagenome (GOLD analysis project Ga0190334, IMG submission 161270) | Hydrothermal vent sediment bacterial communities from Southern Trench, Guaymas Basin, Mexico - 4872-04-7-8_MG | ecosystem: Environmental > Aquatic > Marine > Hydrothermal vents > Sediment ...
ATGGATGACCCAGTACCCACGGCGACGGCGCTGGATTTCGAGGGATCGGCGCCTTTCACGCCGACACCAACCGTCACCGACAAGCCGACGGAGACCCCCACTCCTACGGCAACGCCCACCAACACTCGTGTACCTCCAACGAAGACTCCCGTCCCGACAGAGACAAAGAGGCCAAAGAAATCCAATACCCCGAAACCGGCAGGGGATACTGCGGCGCCGGTGATCGCGGATCCGGGCACGCTGAGCCCGGCACCTGGATCATTGGGGGCCTGCAGCGTGACGGTCAGCGTCAGCAATGTGCACATCACCGATGCCACGCCCTCCAGCGGGATCGATTGGGCGAAACTCAAGTATCAGGTGTGGGATAGCGACGAGACGAATGCGTTTACCAGCCTGATTTATTCCCCGCCGCTTTCGAAGTGCTCTGGGGGGGCGGTTGGCGGCGGCTGGGATGCCTGCTATGACGGTCCGGCGGCCGGTTTCACCATCAGCATCTACCCAGGCTTCTCGTCCAACCCGGATTACACCGGCCCGGGGCCCTTCCATGTGAAGGTTTGGCTCAAAGTGCACGACAACGCCGGCCATGAGGATCTGCATTACTACGGCATCTACACCATTCCCAGCAGTTGCGACGATCCTCCCGCCACGCCGGCCCCTCCCACGCCGACGGACACCTGTACACCTACACCAACGGCGACCGAGACGCATGCGGCCGCGACGACTCCATGAGTCTTCTCTCTACCCAGGCCTCATTGAATAATTAGATCCCTCCTGCATTGGCCCATGCCATGGGCCTCAGGCGGATCAAGCGTCCCTCCGCGGTGCCGGCCGCGCTTGCCGCAAAAGGCCTCTGCGAAGGCGAATCCCGTCAATCCTGCGCAAACCGAGAGACCTCCCGCCGCCTGGACGGGAGGTCTTGAGTGGCAAAATGAATCCCCGAAAGGGTTTCAAGCTCTCCTCGGCCTGAGAATGGCAAGCCCTAGAATCGGGACAAGCAGACTGAAGGCCGAACCACATGGCCCTGCAGAGCTTGCGCTCGAGGGATGGCTGGACGCCGGATCCTGGGGCGGATCTTGCGGCACCGCGGAGGGGTCTGCGCTTGGCTGCTCCAATGGCTCGGGGATCGCGATCGTATCCACAGGCGCATCTTCAGCCACGACCTCGTAGGCCTGATCTCCAACTACAACCAGCACGCGCTCGCCCAGCGCGAGTGCAGCGGCGATCTCCGCCCGGCTGGCGGCCAGCAGGAAGTAATCCTCGGATAGGTACGCGACCCTCGAGATCGGGGTCGTTTCGGGATCGTAGGCTGTATCCACCCATATGCCATCCTGCCACCGAAAGGCCCTCGATCCGACGTGTTTCACGATCTCGGCCGCATCCTCGGCCAGGGAGGGCAGCACCTCCGCACTGCGGATGGCGGCTTCATCCCAGGCGCGGCCCACCGCCTTTTCGCCCACCACGGCCGTGGGGGTGCTCTGGATCTGGGCGAAGGTCTGCGCCGCAATTCCCTCCTGGGCCTCGGCCCCCAGGGCGTTGGGCTCCGTTACCAGGAAGGAGGTGTAGGGTGTGATGATCCCATAGCGGATGCTTAGCCGGACGATCTGCTTGATGGTCTCCTCTTCGGGTCCCTCCAGGCGGATTTGCTGGAGAAGGGCGCCGATCTTGCGTGTGGCCCACAATCGGGGCAAGAAATCGGCCCCTCCCGACTCGCCAAACCGCTGGTCTTCGAAGCGGTAGCTGACCTCCTCATTTCCAGCCATGCCGCGTAGCTCAATGATTGTATTCCCCCCGGATCGGTAGCGGCCCAGGAGCACGAGTTGAGACCCGGCGAAGAGGTCAGGCACCTCTTGTGGGTAGAGCTCGAAGACGCGGATTCCGCCGAAGTCGAGTTCAACGTCCGTCAGAACGGGCGACGAGATCTTGCGGTAGAAGCTGGAGAGGGCCTCATCGATGGGTTGATCGGGCTTTACATAGGTTGTGGTGCCGCGGTTCTGCTGCGACAGCGAATCGAGGAGATAGGTGTTCACATCATATCCCAGCCCAAACGAGAACAGGCGGACCGTTTCGGGGGCGGCTTGGGTTATATCCTGAAGGATGGTTTGAATGTCCGTCTGCCCCTCGGTTGGGAGGCCATCCGTGACGAAGAGGATCATCGTAGGCCGGCTTGTTTGAGCCTGCTCCATCGCTTTCATCAATGCCCGGTGGATATCTGTCGAGCCTGCGGCCACGAGTTCCTCGGTCCAGCGTATCGCGGCTTCTGCCTCGGATGCCGGCTGGATCTCGGGCGAAAATGCCACGAGATCGGTGCTGAAGGCGAGTATGTTGAAGCGGTCATCGGCATTCAAATGCTCCAGGATGTACCGCAAGGCAGCTTGGGCCTGCCTGAATTTCTCGCCGTCCATGCTCCCGGATTTGTCCAGCACCAGGATGACATCCTTGGGAACCGGGGCGGCCTCCAGCTCCACGCGTGGCGCAGCGAGCAAGAGGAAGAAGCCCTCCGGATCCTCGCTCTCGGGATCCCGGTACGTGATCAGATTTAATCCAATGTCTCCCTCCTCCAGAGTGTAATAGAGCAAGAAATCCTGATCTGGTCTGACATCCGTGGCTTCATGGCCGGCTGTGAAGCGGTATTCTCCATCATGCTCAACCGCGAGTGCGTGGGAGGGGGAATAGACGCCTCGGATAGGCGCGCTCGAATGGGCGCGGACGGTGATCGTCACCTCTTCCAGGGGTTTGGTCGAGAATTTCTCGGTATTAAGCGGATAGCGATACTGGACCAGCCCGTTGTCGGAGGGTAGCACCTGGGTGTATTCAAGTTCGATGCGCCGCTCGCCTCCGGGCGGGATGGGGAAGACGCTCGCCCGGAGGGCTCCTTGATCAATGTATTCCAGCAAGGCCGGATCACGCAGACTACGTACGATCTCCTCGTAGATTTGGCGCGCTTGTTCGCGGCTGAGTACTTCGCCCTGCACCGATTCTCCATCGATCCAGAGCCGGAAGTCATTGACCGCCGCCCCTTCGGGCAGCGGAAAGATGTAGGTGCCTTCAACGGGCCAGTCGTTGTCATTCTGGAAGACCTGATCTACGTGCGTGGTCGCGACCTGATCTTCGATCTCGACCTCTACATGGTGGTAGCGGATGGCGAGTTGAGAGATGGGCGAGGGGCCCGGACAGGGACCGAGCCCGGGCCCGCATGGTGGGGGCTCGGGCACAACGATACCATCGGCATACGCCGTCTGAAAGGGGAGGATCATGATGAGCGTTAGCATCAGGGCAAGCAAGGGCAGGTATCGGTGTTGCATGGCCGCCTCCTTTGCGCGTATAGGAAAGTGACGCATCCTATGAGGTAGACGCTGCCAGGGGTGCGGCGGTTCCCGCCAGGTGGACGGGGATGGGAGATGGTATAATGATGGCGAGCCTCCCACGGGACCTGGTGGGAGTTTCTCATGTGTGCAGGGAGCCATGGAAGAGAAACTGGCGGGGATCGAAGCCCGCTTCGAGGAAATCGAACGAGAGCTGGCCGAGGTGGGCGAGGATTATCAGCGCGCCGCCGATCTGGGGCGCGAACGTGCCGAACTGGAGCCCATCGTGGCCGCCTATCGGGCCTATAGGGCCATCCGTGAGGATCTGGTGCAGGCGCGATCCCTTCTCGAGACAGAGGAGGGCGAAATGCGGGAGCTTGCCCAAGAGGAGGTCGAGCGTCTCGATGGGGAGGCGGAGCGCCTGGAGAGCGAGTTGAAGCGGATGCTCCTCCCCAGCGATCCACGCGATAGCCGCAACGTAATCATGGAGATTCGGGCCGGCACGGGGGGCGATGAGGCCTCGCTCTTCGCCGCGGATTTGTTCCGGATGTACAGCCGCTTTGCCGAACAGCAAGGTTGGGATATTGAGGTGCTTTCCCAGAATGAGACCGGGGTAGGGGGCTTCAAGGAGATCATCTTCCTGGTAAAGGGCAAGGGCGCATACTCACGCTTGAAGTATGAATCGGGCGTTCACCGGGTTCAGCGCGTGCCGGTGACAGAATCCCAAGGCCGCATCCACACCTCCACTGCCACAGTCGCCGTACTGGCCGAGGCGGATGATGTAGAGATCGAGATCCCGGATAGGGACATCAAGATGGACGTCTACCGCTCGGCCGGAGCCGGCGGGCAGAACGTGCAAAAGAATGCGACCGCCGTGCGGCTGACCCACCTGCCCACGGGCATCGTGGTGCAGTGTCAGGATGAGCGCTCTCAACTCCAGAACCGCATGCGGGCCATGAGCATTTTGCGCGCCCGTCTCTACGAGATGGCGCTCGCCGAACAGCAGCAGAAGGAAGAGGCCAACCGGAGGGCGCAGGTGGGATCCGGTGAGCGTTCGGAGAAGATCCGGACCTATAATTTCCCCCAATCACGCGTCACCGACCATCGCATTGGGTTGACCTCCCACAATCTTCCGGCGGTGCTGGATGGCGACCTGGACACGTTCATCGAGGAACTGGCCACGCGTGAGGAAGCCGAGCGTCTTCAAGCCGTAGGCTGAAAGTCTTGAACGCTGGAATTTCGATCGGCAAGGCGTTGCAGCAAGGCCGTCTGCGCCTGGCGGCTTGTTCCGAAACCCCGGGCCTGGATGCCCAGCGCCTGCTGGTCTCGGTCACCGGCCGTCCCAGGGCGTGGCTCCTCTCCCATCCCGAAGCAGCGTTAGATAGGCAGCAAGAGCAGTCCTTCAGGCAAGGGCTGGAGCGGCTTCTGGAGGGCGAGGCCCTGGCTTACGTCCTTGGGGAATGGCCTTTCTACGGGCGCGATTTCGCCATCTCTCCGCATGTTCTCATACCACGGCCGGAGACGGAACTGCTGGTGGAGGCGGCCCTGGACTATCTGAGGGTTCACCCCTCGCGGCGATTGGCCGCGGATATCGGTGCGGGGTCGGGCTGCATCGGGGTGTCGCTTGCCGCCGAAGTTCCAGACCTGATAGTCGTGGCCACCGAGATCTCCCCGGTAGCAGCTAAGCTTGCATATGAAAATGCGCGTCGTCATGGTGTGGAAGGGCGCTTGCATCTGGTCGTCGGGGATCTCCTGGCGCCCATCGCTGCTCGTTTCGATCTGATCTGCGCCAATCTTCCTTACATCCCCTCAGACCGCCTAGCGATCCTCGAGGTCGCCAGGCGCGAGCCCCGCCTGGCATTGGACGGCGGCCGGCAAGGGGTGGAGCTGATATTGCGATTAATTCCCCAGCTCGCGGCGAGGCTGACGCCGGGTGGACTGGTGCTCTTCGAGATCGATCCCGGCCTGGAGGGGTCGCTTATCCAAGAAGTGAGCCGATGCCTTCCTGGCTCGCAGGTCGAGATCCGGCCGGATTTAGCTGGTCACCCGCGCATGCTCCTCATCCGCAACCTGGATTGAAACGGAATCGCACATGGCGAAGATCCTGAGTGTAGCTGAGGCAGGCTGGATCGAGGAGGCGAGACAGACTCTCGATGGTGGGGGGTTGGTGGCGTTCCCCACGGATACCGTGTACGGGGTGGGAGCCAACGCCCAAAATACCCTGGCCATCGAACGGATCTTCCGCGCAAAACGGCGCCCGCGTGAAAAGGCGATCCCCTTGCTGATCGCTGGCGTCGAGAAGCTTCCGCATGTCACCGCCGACATCCCTGACTCGGCCCATTTGCTCGGCGAGCGCTATTGGCCCGGTGCGCTCACGCTGGTTCTGATGATGCACCCCGATCTCCCGGAGACCATCAGCCCGAGCGGGACCGTGGGCGTGCGGGTGCCAGACCACCCGGTTGCGTTGGGGTTGCTCGGTGCCTATGGGCCGCTGGCGGTCACCTCGGCGAACCTCTCGGGCATGCCCGAAGCTCGCACGGCGATCGAAGTTCAGGAAGCCCTGGGCGAGGCTCTCGATTTGATCCTGGATGGCGGGAGAACCCCTGGCGGCGTAGCCTCCACGGTAGTGGATCTGACCCAAGAACCGCCAAAGCTGCTTCGTGAAGGGCCGATCCCATGGGAGGAAATCGAGAATATGCTGGCCGCTGGTCGAAGGCGTTGATCAGAGCTTCATTCTCTCATCAATTTCTTAAGTGGGATTCATGTTCTTTTCATGCACCTGAGCATAATAGGAGGTGCATTCTCCTCACTCAAATCCGCGCAAGGGCATGGGCCAGAGCGCGGTTTTGGGTTAAATAGGGGCTGGCAGTTTCGATCCGAGGCCATTTCTGCGGGGGGGCTTGACCAGACGAAGGCTCAGGGCTGCTGCCAGGCTCTCTCTCGCAAGCCAGCAGCCAGCCATATGCCGCCATACCAGCGCAAATACTGCCCCAAGTGCTGGCGCCAGTAAGCCTCGTCATGGGTTCCGTGGTCGACCATCTGGGTTGCACGGATTCCCTCCGCTTGGAGGCTATCCAGCAGTGAGCGCGCGGCGGGATAGAGGCTGTCGCGGTCGCCAATATCGACCCAGAGGGCCGGCCGAGCGTCCAGGGGGATGCCGCGATACCAGTCGAGAACAATGGAATCCTGGTAGGCCACGGCGGGACTGTGGAGCCCGATGACCCCAAATAGCCCAGGGTTTCGCAATCCGATCTCGAGCGCTTGGCCTCCGCCGCGCGAGATGCCACCAATCGCCCGCCATTCCGGTTCGGGACGCGTGCGGTAATTCGCATCCACATAGGGCACCAGGACCTCTGGGATGGCCTGCTCCAGATGGATGCCGGTGCGATGCCACGGCAGGATGATGATCGCCGCTGGCATGGCCTTCTCCAAGATGAGGGCATCCGCCATGCCCTGCAGGCCCAGGTCGAGCCACTGCCGGTCTGTGCGAAGCCATCCATGGAGCAAGTAGAGGCTGGGGTAGCGCTCATCGGAGCGCTTGTCATAACAGGGAGGCAAGTAGATACGCACCGGAAGGGGCCGGAAAAGGCGGTCATCCGCGATTTCGATTTCGAAGACAAGCCCCGAGCGTTGAGCACAATGAATGGGGGTCGGCTGCGCGGCCGGTACGGATGCGATGGGGGAGGCATCGATAGGGCCAATCTTCGACGCTGCCCAAGCGGAGGCCGGCTCCACGCGCTCAGACCCGGCGATAGGGACGGCATCGCCCCGGCTCTCACTTTCCTCCCCCACACCGGAGGATGCGTTGGCCCCGGCGATTAGGGCCGCGGCCAAACCCAGCAGGGCGAGCGCGCTCCATATTGCGTTTAGCGCGGGTGCAGGCAATCCATGCGACCGCCGCCGAGTGGGGCGGATCCGGTTGGCCGTAGGATTGGCCGGGCTGGCATGGAGAAGCCAATGCATGGTGAAGTCAGGCCGATGAGTGGGCTAACCGAAGCGACCCTCGACGTAGTCCTCCGTCCGGGGGTCCTTGGGGTTCGTGAAGATCTCCTTGCCGGGTGCATATTCCACCAACCTGCCGCCGAGAAAGAAGGCAGCCAAGTCGGCCACCCGTGCGGCTTGTTGGATCGAATGCGGGACGAGGACGATGGTGTAGGATTTCTTCAGCTCCTGAAGAGAAGCTTCCACCACACCCGTCGAGATGGGGTCCAGGCCGGAGGTGGGCTCATCGAGAAGAATGATCTCCGGCTCCAGCGCCAGGGCACGCGCCAGACAGAGCCGCTGCTGCTGGCCGCCCGAAAGCGCGATGGCTGGCTCATCCAACCGATCGTGGACCTCATCCCAGAGGGCCGCAGCCCGAAGGCTGCGCTCCACCGCCGCCGCCAACCGCTCGGGGTTTCGCTCCCCGCTGAGTTCAAGGCCGTAGGTTAGATTCTGGCGGATGCTCATCGGCAACACGACAGGACGCGCGAAGACCATGCCGACTCGGCGGCGGAGTGCGATGACATCGACCGCGGGGTCCAGGACGTCGATGCCATCGATCCAAACGTGCCCGGTGATCTCGACCACATCAGCCAGGTCATTCAGACGATTGATGGTGCGCAGGAGTGTGGATTTTCCGCCGCCCGCGGGCCCGAAGAGTACCGTGATCCGATTAGCCGGAATAGTCAGGCTCACGTCTTGCAGTGATTCGGTGCCGTCCGAGTAGGCCACGCTCAGGTTCTCGACAACGATCTTGGCGGGAGCGGAATCTGCGGTCATCTGTGGCTGGTATGCGCTCTGAGGGTTGACGCGATCCAGTCGAGGGCTCATCACCACTGCCTCCGGGCCCGGGCCCGCGAACGGATCACCGTGGCCACGATGTTCATGCTCAGGACGAAGGTGAGCAGCACTACGGCGGTGCCATACTGAATCTGGATGGGCATGCCCGGGACCTGGGTTGAGATCACAAAGAGATGGTAGGGCAGCGCCATGGTGGCGTCGAAGGCGGATGTGGGCAGCCGGGGAAGGAAGAAGGCGGCGGCGGTGAAGAGGATCGGTGCCGTTTCGCCCGCGGCGCGCTCCAGTCCGAGGATCACGCCGGTGAGGATCCCGGGCAGCGCCTGCGGCAGGACGATCCTGCGAATGGTTTGCCACTGGGTTCCGCCCAGCGAGATGCTCACGACGCGAAAGCTGTTGGGTACAGCGCGCAAGGCCTCTTCCGTGGTGCTGATGATCACCGGAAGGGTCATAATTGCCAGGGTGAGTGAGCCGGCAAGGATGCTGGTTCCAAATTGGAGGAAGAGCACGAATATGCCCAGCCCAAAGAGGCCATAGACCACGGAGGGAATGCCTGCCAGGTTGATGATGGCGATGCGGATCGCCCGAGTCCAGCGGTTGTCGGGGGCGTATTCAGACAGATAGATTGCGGCGCCCACACCGAGCGGGACGGCGATTGCGCCCGTGCCGAGCGTCAGCCAGAACGTGCCGACGATTGCGGGCAGGATTCCCCCCGCGCGCATGCCCTCGCGGGGGAAATCCTTCAGGAACGTCCAAGAGATCGCGGGCATACCCTGGGCGTAGATGTATCCCACGATGATCACAATTGGGGTGATGGTGAGGAGCACGGCCAGGGTCATCCCGAAGAAGCCCAGCCGCTGAATGCGTTGCCGCACCCTCGCGCTCCTCCCTCGCGCGATGCTCATGTCTCCCTCAGGCTCCTACCCGATAACCGCCAACCCATGCTGCCCGCCCTCAAGAAAGAATTCGCTCGGCGCGCTTGCGGCCCCTGAATACCACACTCGCCGCGGCCATGTTCACACCCAGCGAGATCAGAAAGAGCACGATCCCGATGAAAAAGAGCACATGGTAATGGACGCTGCCGTTGGCGACCTCGCCCATCTCGGCCGCGATGGTGGCCGTCATGGTGCGGATGGGCATGAACAGCGCCCGCGGGCCGGTGGGGACTACGGGTGCATTGCCCGTGACCATCATCACGGTCATGGTCTCGCCGATGGCCCGACCGATGCCAAGCATCACGGCCGTCAACACGCCCGAGCGGGCGGCGGGAAGGGTCACGCGCCAGATGGTCTGCCAGCGCGTGGCACCCATGGCGAGGGCTGCCTCCCGGTAGGTGCGGGGCACGGCGTCCAGCGCATCCTCGGCTACGCTCACAATCGTGGGAATGGCCATGCCGCCCAGGAGCATCGCTCCAGTGAAGGCGGTGAGGCCCGTGGGTAGATCCAGGGCCACGCGCACGAAGGGGGCCAAGACCAGTATGCCTATAAAGCCCAGCATCACAGAAGGCAGTCCGCCAAGGACCTCCACGAGCGGCTTGAGCAATTCACGCGCCCAGCGCGGCGCGATCTCGGCGATGTAGATGGCGCTTCCCAGACCGAGTGGCACGGCAAATAGAGCCGCGCCGATGGTGACGACCAGGCTCCCCCCGAGCAGGGGCACAATGCCAAAATAACCCTCGATCGGGTACCAGCGAATCTGCAGGAGGTTCTTCAGGGGAATTTCGACCAGCGCGGGTGCACTCTCTCGCAACAGGAAGATGAAAATGAGCAATACAAAGACGATGGCGGAATAGCCCGCGGTCTTCACAAGGACAGTAATGACAACTTCGCTCCAATTCCGAGCCCGCATAGGGTATCACTCCTGTACCGGTACGAATCCTAACTCCTGCACAATTTCCTGCGCCTCCGGGGAGAAGATCCACTGCATATATTGCTCGACCGCACCCCGAGGCTCGCCGGCCGTATACATGTAGAGATCACGGGCGATTGGGTATTGCCTCGAATTCACCGTGGCGGCGGAGGGAAGGACATAATCGCCCCCATCTTCTGCGGCCACCGCAACGACCTTCACCTCCTCGGTGACGTAGCCCAAACCATCGTATCCAATAGCATTGGGATTCTGGCGGATCTCGGCTGTGATGCCTTCCGAGGAGGGCAGCAGAAGAGTATCCATTGAGAAGAGGGTCTTGTCCTCCTTGCGGCCCAGGCGCAGCACGTTCTCGAGGAAGTACACATGGGTGCCGGAATTGGTCTCGCGCGAGAGCCGCACGATGGGCCGGTCCTCGCCCCCTACTTCGCGCCAATTGCGGATCTTGCCGCTGTAGATGTCGGAGATTTGCTGGAGCGTCAGGCGGTCCACCGGATTGCCATGATTGACGATGATAGCGATGGCATCCCGGGCGACCACGAACTCCACGGGCTGGATGCCCTGAGCTCCCGCTTGTTCTCGCTCCTCGGCCTTAATGGCCCGGGAGGCATTGGCAATGTCGACCGTGCCATTGATCAGCGCGGCGATACCGGTTCCCGACCCTCCACCGGTCACCGAGATGCGCACTTCGGGGCGAACCGACTGATAAGCCTCAGCCCAGGCCAGGGCCAGATTGACCATTGTGTCGGAACCTTTATTGGTGATGGTTTCAGAGGGCGGGAGGTTGGGGGCGGCTTCTGTATCCGTGCCGCCGCAGGCCTGGAGAGCCAACGCTAGGACGAAGAGCAAGAAGCCGCTGGCACACAGACGGAGATGGCGTGGGATCATGGCGTTTGATTATACGCCGAAACGGTGTGCTCTCATAGACGGCTTGCCCGGAGAAGGCCAGGCGCCTAGCATTCTAGTGTAGAATCGGGGCCATGGTCTCGAATGCCATTCTGCCCAAGATCGAGGTTCATGACCTCGATTTCTACTATGGCGAGAAACGTGCGCTCAGCAATATCAATATGGTGATCCTCGAGCGCGAGATTACGGCCTTGATTGGGCCTTCGGGCTGCGGCAAGTCTACATTCCTGCGCTGCCTGAACCGCATGAACGAGACCATTCCGGGAGCACGCATGCAGGGCCGTGTGCTCATCGATGGCGTGGATATCTACTCCCCGGAAATCGATCCGGTCGATCTGCGACAGCGCGTCGGCATGGTCTTCCAGAAGCCCAATCCCTTTCCGCAATCGGTCTACGATAATGTGGCCTTCGGCCCGCGCATACTCGGCCTGACGCAGAGCCGGTCCGAAGAGGCTGAGATGGTTGAGCGCTCGTTGCGCCAGGCGGCTTTGTGGGATGTCGTGAAAGACAGTCTGGATGAGAACGCGCTCGAGCTCTCTCTCGGCGAGCAGCAGCGGCTTTGCATCGCGCGGGTGCTGGCGGTGGAACCCGAAGTGGTCCTGATGGACGAGCCCACCTCTGCGCTCGACCCCATCGCTACCCTCGAAATCGAGGACCTGATGACCGCCCTCAAGTCGCACTATACGATCGTAGTCGTAACCCATAATATGCAGCAGGCTGCACGCGTCTCGGATCGCACGGGTCTTTTCTGGCTGGGGGAGCTTGTGGAATTCGATGAAACCGACCGTATTTTCACCAGGCCAAAGGAAGAGCGCACGGAGGCCTATGTGACCGGGCGCGTGGGCTAGAGCAGGGGTGAGGAGGCGGCGATGAGCGGTGGTTTACGGGCCAAATATGACCAGACTTATGATGAGATCGAGCGGGATGTGCTCAGGCTGGGCGCCATGGTGGATCAGGCGATCCGGGATTCGCTAACGAGCCTCGAGCAGCGGGATACGGCTCTGGCCCAGCAGGTGATCGACAAGGACGAGGAGATCAATGCGCTCCGGTATCAAATCGAGGAGGCCTGCCTGGCTCTGATCGCCACCCAACAGCCCACAGCGGGAGATTTGCGTGCGGTCGTCTCGGCCATGAACATGGTTGTTGACATGGAGCGCATGGGCGATCACGCGAGCGGGATCGCTAAGACAGTGATCCTGATGGGGGACCAACCCCTGCTGAAGCCTCTGATTGATATCCCGCGCATGGCCCGGCTTGCCCGCGAGATGCTACGCAGCAGCCTGGAGGCGTTCGCGGCCAGAGATGCAAAGGCGGCCAGGGCCATCGCACCCAGGGATGAGGAGATGGACCAACTCTACCGAGCAGTCTTCGACGAACTGGTCGAGATCATGGCCCAGAAACCGGGAACGGTGGAGCGTGCCACCTATTTGCTATGGGTCGCCCATAATCTGGAGCGCATTGGGGACCGGGCGACAAACCTCGTTGAGCGGATCATCTTCATAACCACCGGCGACATGCGGGAGCTCAACGTCTAGAAAGTGTTTCCCCTCTTCACCCATCTCAAGCCGAAGCCTTGGGTGACGGCCTGGCGAGCATGATGAATGGCAATCGCAGGCAGGATACTCATCGCCCTATGATGTGGTATAAAGATTTCGGACAATTGATTGAGTAGCCTTCGGGGCAGGGTGAGGGCAAGCGCCCAATTCCCGACCGGCGGTTAGAGCCCGCGAGCGCCCATGGCGCAGGATCCGGTGGAATTCCGGGGCCGACGGTACAGTCCGGATGAGAGAAGGCAAGCGAATCCAGCCAAGGCCTGGATAGATATGTTTGCGCCCCGAAGAGTAGCTATCTTCGGGGCGCTCATCCTTCCAAATGTCTGGCTTCCCGTTCCCTGCCCCGAGGACCTTCGCGGGCAGGGATTATTATGGCATGTTGGACGTCGTGATGAGGTGGAGGCCAAGAGCCCTGGCGCAGCTCGGACGGCAAGCGGTCAGGCGCACGCCGCTCTGGACCGTACCGATATCCATCCTCCTGGCGCTGGCCCTTTGGGAGACAGCCAGCCGCTGGAGCGGCCTGCCAGCTTTCATCCTGCCGCCGCCCGCGGCAGTTTGGCGGCGGCTGCTGGCAGCGCTGGCGGATGGATCGCTGATGCGTCACACCTGGGCCACGCTTGCAGAGGTCTTGGGCGGCCTGTCCTTGGGCTTCTTGACTGCAACTGGCCTTGGCTATGCCCTGGCGAAGTCGCGCACTATTGAGCGGCTGCTGGCCCCCTACATTGTGGCATCGCAGTCGATCCCGGTTGTCGCCATTGCACCCTTGCTGGTGATATGGTTTGGGCCGGGCCGGACCTCGAAGATTCTCATCAGCGCCTTGATCGTTTTCTTCCCTGTTCTCATCAACACGATTGTCGGCGTGCGCGCCGTCCCTGAGGATTTGCGCGATCTGATGCGATCCCTGCGAGCCACTCCATGGCAGGTATTCACCAAGCTGGAAGTGCCGGCGGCGATGCCGGTCTTGCTTGGGGGGCTGAAGATCGGCGCCACGCTTTCCGTGATCGGCGCCGTGGTGGGCGAGGTGGTTGGTGCGGATGAGGGACTGGGCCTGCTCATTAATATCGGACGTGGTGTCTATGACACGACGCTCGTCTACGTGGCGGTCATCACGCTGATCGTGATGGCCATGGTCATGTATAGCTTGGTCGCCGTGCTGGAGCGATGGCTCCTGGCCTGGCGTGAGCCGTCCTCGGGATTGTAGGATGATGGGAGGATCATGATGCTCAAGAGCCGCATTGCAGTTTTGGCCCTATTGATGCCGTTGCTGGCAACCGCCTGCGCCGCGCCAGGAGGAAGGACTTCTCCTCAGGAAGCGGATCAAGTGCGGCTGGTGATGGGATACCGGCCAGATATCCAGTTCGCGCCGATGTACATGGCGGTTGCGGAGGGTTTCGACGAAGCCCAGGGTCTGGAATTGGAATTCCATCATCTTCCTGAGACAGAAGCAGTCCAATTGGTAGGGGTGGGCGAACTGCCGTTCGCGATCGTTTCGGGGGAACAGGTGTTGCTGGCGCGTGCGCAGGGCTTGCCCGTAGTCTATGTGATGGCTTGGTGGCAGGATTACCCTGTGGCGGTCGCGGCTCCGGAGAATATCGGGATTCAGAGCCCGCAGGATCTTCGAGGCAAGCATGTGGGCCTGCCAGGGCTCTACGGAGCCTCCTACATCGGGCTGCGGGCCCTGCTCGACTCGGCCGGCGTTCGCGAGGACGAGGTAGTGCTCGAGTCGATCGGGTACACGCAGGTCGAATCCCTGATGCAGGGGCTGGTCGATGCAATCGTGGTGTACGCCAACAATGAACCTGTGCAGCTCGAAGCGCAAGGCGTGCCGGTGACGGTGCTTCCTGTGGCTGATTATGTTCAACTGGCTTCCAATGGGCTGATCACGAACGAGAAGACCCTTCAGGAGAATCCGGACCTCGTCCGGCGCATGGTTGCGGCGCTTCTCGGGGGCGTGGAGGCCACGCTCGAAGATCCGGCGAGGGCATTTGAGGTCTCCAAAGACTTCGTCGAAGGGCTAGCAGAAGCCGACCAGCAGGTGCAACGAGGCATTCTGGAGGCCAGCCTGCCGTTCTGGCAAAGCGAACCGCTCGGTTACTCCCCATTGCAGGCGTGGGCCAACATGCAGGAGGTATTGCTGTCGATGGGGCTGATGGAATCGCCCATAGAGATCGAGGATGCTTTCACGAATGAATTCCTTCCCTAGGAAGATGGGGATAGGCGGAGCGAGATGACTCCCAACTTGCTGCAGGCAGAGCGCCTCGGCATGATCTTCCCGAATGGGAATGGGGGCCTGGCCGTCCTCGAGGATGTGCATTTCGGAATCCGCCGCCAGGAATTCGTCTGCGTCGTGGGTCCCTCTGGATGCGGGAAGACGACTCTGCTTCGAATCCTGGGTGGCCTGCTGATGCCCACGCAGGGTGAGGTCCTTTTCGAGGGGCAGCGTCTTGCACAGCCCCGGCGTCGGATTGGTTTCGTCTTCCAGCAGGCCAACCTGATGCCGTGGCGCAATGCGTTAGAGAATATCTATCTACCGCTGGAAATCATGGGGGCACCTCAGGACATTATGCGTGAACGGGCTCAAAGCCTGATTGATCTGGTGGGACTGAAGGGCTTTGAGGAGGCCTATCCGCGCGATTTGTCAGGCGGGATGGCTCAGCGGGTGGCGCTGGCGCGCGCCTTGGCAAATGAGCCCGAGCTCTTGCTCTTGGACGAGCCCTTTGGGGCGCTCGACGCGCTGACCCGCGAGCGCATGGGAACCGAATTGCTGCGCATCTGGGCTGCGCTGCGCAGCACGGTTGTCATGGTTACGCATTCGATCCCGGAGGCGGTGCTGCTTGCGGATCGCGTCCTGGTTCTCAGCCCGCGACCGGCCCGGCTGCTACTGGAGCTCGAGATCTCTTTGCCCAGGCCGCGCGCCTTGGAGCTGGCGCACACAGAGCCTTTCGGTGAACTTGTGCGGCAGGTGCGGGGGGCGATTCGGGAGGCGTAACGTCGGGGAGAGGCTCCGGTTCCCTGGAACCCGGCCAGAGCGGAATAGTGGGCGATCTTATTGGAAGGTAGAAGCGGGCTGCCAGAGCGGCAGCCCGCCTTCACACTCGGAGGGTCCTAAGCCGGCGGTGCCTTGTTCGGCTCTGTGGCCTGCTTCCGACGGCGGCGTCGCAAGAAGATGGCTCGCAGGACCCAGAAGGGGATCGAAAGCAGCGCCAGGATGGGCAGCACGAAGATGACGAACCAGATCCCCACCTGAGCCAGCACCTGCAACGCCCGGATCAGAGCCTCGAGCGCCTCCTTGGCAGTTCCCTCCGGCTTCCAGCGGCCAATCTGCAGCGGACGGGCGATCTCATCGGGCAGCAGGTCCACCGTGATGGCCGACAATCTGGCCGATTGCTCATAGTACTGGATGCGCCCCTTGGTGATCTCAATTTGCTCACGGACCTGGCGGAGCTGCTCGTAGACGCGCAACACATCTTCAGCTTTCGTCAGGGAGCCCATGATCTCACGCAGCTCCTCCTCCGCAGCCTCCAGGTTGCGCAAGCGAGCCTGCAGATCGGTGTACTCCTGGGTCACATCCTGGCCGCTGATGTTTTCCGAGCGCACTTCCACAGCGTCGGCCTTGATGCGCTCCAAGGCTTCGTTGAGCCGCTCGGCGGGTACGCGAATGGTTATGCTGGCTTGTGTGGCGCGCACGCCGCCTTCGAATGTGGATTGGTAGACATTCGAGTTGACGACGAACCCGCCCATCTCGTCGGCCAAACGAGAGATT
>Ga0190334_1000671_pt1 | contig 16145 bp, 15 predicted proteins | sample 48720478_MG_FD_161270 | JGI IMG/M metagenome (GOLD analysis project Ga0190334, IMG submission 161270) | Hydrothermal vent sediment bacterial communities from Southern Trench, Guaymas Basin, Mexico - 4872-04-7-8_MG | ecosystem: Environmental > Aquatic > Marine > Hydrothermal vents > Sediment ...
AGCTTGATATTTACGAATATTTTAAATTATTTACCTATATCCCTCTTGACTTTTCAGACAACATCTGCTCGGCTGCTCAGCTTTATGGAGGCTTGTCAGCTCGGAGGCTGTTCCACAGCTCTGCTTTAGTTTTATTTATTCGTTTTTTTGAGAGTATAGGAATGAAACACTACACGATTAAAAGTACCAGCTAAAAACAGAGGGCAAAAATCACTTTAACAATAGCACGAGTTTTATTTAAGTAAAGTTTAATAATACTCGGATATATTTTAGCTTATTTGTCGGAGTTTCAGAATTTTTCAAACAAAAGCATTGTATAAGGGATAAAAAAAACTTTTGTTTTCTTAATTTCAAGAGTTTCTCTTAGTTCAAGATTGACGATATAGGCTTTTTCCGGTTGATACCTTTTTATAAAATTTCTGAGAGCTATCGGAATCTTAGGGAATTTTAATCTCTGAAACTTAACTTCTATCGGAATCTGCTCTAATCCTCTGTCTATCACAAAATCCACTTCCGCTTTATCCTTTGTCCTCCAGAAAAAAAGCCTTGCACCCGTATTTTCAATTTTTTCTATCAAGATATTACAAACAAAGTTTTGAAAAACAAAGGCTGCTGCCTCTCTCTCATAAAGATTTCCAAATTCCGAGACTGAAAAATTTCTCAATCCTAAATCGTAAAAGTAAAATACCGGAGCCCTTCTTATTTCCTTTTTTATATTTTTAAAGAATGGAGAAATTCTGCGAATAATAAAGGTTTTTTCCAAGTGATGAAGATACTCTCTTAAAGTAACATGAGCGAGTCCTAAATTTGAGGATAGTTCATTATAATTTGTAATCTTACCGGTTTGTGAAGCCAAAAGCCTTACCAAATTTGAAAAGGTATCGGCTTTCTTTACTTTCAAAAGGTAGGAAATATCCTTTTCTATGTAACTCTTGTATATTTCATTGATAAGCAGTCGTTTTTCCTCAAGTCTTGATTCAAGTACAACTCTCGGATACCCGCCAAAGTTCAGATATTCTTTTAACAAAATATTAACTTTATCCTTGTCTATTGTAAAAAAATCCTTAAGTTTATCTTCGTAAGCATAGTTTGTCTTAAAATTGATAAACTCTTCAAAACTCAGAGTAGTCAGCTCAAATAATCGCTTTCTTCCGGTAAGAGATTCGTGAATTTTTTCTTTCAGTTCAACGCTTCCCGAACCTGAAACAATAAATTTGTAAATGGTATTCATATCATATATACCTTTCAAAAAAATACCCGCATTCTCTTTCTGTTGTATTTCATCAATAAAAATAAAACCTTCATTTTCACCTATTTCAAGTTTCACTTTATTCAGGAACTCTGTTTGTGAGTGAAAGTACCTTCTGTCATCTTCAATATCAAGGTTGAAAAAAACGGTCTTTTCTCCTCTTTTTGCAAGATATTCTTTTAACATTAACAATAATGTGGTTTTTCCCGCCTGACGCGGACCTACCAAAAGGGTTATTTCTTTTTGTTTCAGATGTTTTTTTAGGGATTTGAACAATTTTCTTTTAATCATAGTTAAATTATAGCACGAGTTTTATTAAAGTCAAGTTTAATAATACTCGGGTAAACTTTAGCTTATTTGTCGGAGTTGCAGAATTTTTCAGACAAAAGCAAGAATTAGGGAAATTTGATTGAAGAATTAATTGAGACTCTTTTTGCTTTCCGCTGCCCAATCTTATTCATGTTTTCAATCCTTTTATCAATCAGTCAAAACATCCTATCCACAATAATAACTTCCTCTTCTATTTCATACCCTTCCTCTTTTACCTTTTGTTTAAGGAGAGAAGAGAGTTTAATAAAGTCCGAGGCATTGGCCTTTCCTGTGTTTATAAGAAAGTTAGCATGTTTTTGAGATACTGCTGCATCACCCACTCTTATGTTTTTTGCTCCTATCTTTTCTAAAATTGCCCCCACCGCTATTTTTTTACCATCCGGTAGAAGAATATTTTTGAAAAAACTTCCTGCTGACTTTACTTTTGGGGGATTTTCAGGAAGTCTCTTTTTCCTGTATTCTATTATCTCCTTCCTTTTTTTAGATATCTCGCTTTTTTCCCCTTTAGGTAGTTTGAAGATTATCTTATATATAAATTCATTTTTTTCTTTGTAAAGACTCCATCTGTAAGCAAACCTGAGTTTACTTTTTTCTCTTTCAATGCTTTCTCCCTCTTTTGTGATTGATATCACTTTTTCAATATAATCCTTTATCTCCCTTCCGAAAGCTCCGGCATTTCCATAAACCGCTCCTCCGACACTACCCGGAATTCCGGAAAGCTCTTCATACCCTTTTAATTCTTCCTTTTCAAGAAAATCAAGAAATTCACCAAGAGATGTAGCTGCAAAAACTTCCACTTTTCTCTCAGATAATTTTTTTATACCTTTTATACTATTTTTTATTAAGAAAAAGGGAAAGAATCTATCGGAAAAGAGTATATTTGTCCCATCTCCGAGGAAAAAAATTCTCAATGCTCTCTCTCTTGCAAATAAGAAAGCGGTTTTTAATTGTTCAAGGTTAAAAACCTCTGTAAAAAAGAGAGCTTTTCCTCCGACATTCAGACTTGAAAGTGATGCTATCGGAATATTTCCTTTTATTTCAATGTTTTTATAATCAAATTTATACATTAAAACTCGTGCATGTAAACTTTGGGCTCTGATAGTATTTTATAAACAGGATAAATTCTGTATTTGTTACTCCATTCCCTTACTATAACCCTGTCAAAGAAATTCCATGCAGCCAATCCATCCGAAGAAAGTGGCTCTAACATATAGGCAACAAGCCTTGAAAGAGGCTGGGAAAGTGAGACATAAAAAGAACCTCTGGGGATTTTAACCTTTTTTAAGATTTCCTCTCCTTCTAATTTGTTTAAATGATGACCCTGAAAGATTCTTTTTGAAGATTTGATATCTTTTATTTTAAAAACCTTTACATCAGCTTCGAATTCCTCTTCTATCTTCTGGACATTTATTCCATGAAGTTTTAAAAGCTGACCAACCTCTTTTTCCGAAGGTAAAAGTATATAGCCTGCTGTAAGTTTTACAAATTTCGTAGGCTCAAAGCTTGCAAAAAGCGGAAGTTTATAGTTTTTAAGTTTATCTGTTTTTTCAACAATAAATCCTCCAAACCATGGAGGATATTTTTTCTTTTCCTCCTCTGTCATCTTTCTTACTTTAAAAATATAGCTTTCTATCGTAAAATCATAAGTTTTAACTGATTTGAAAGCCACGGGAAAATCAGAATTTTTTATCTTTTCAACTGCTCTTCTGTCAGCTTCATTCTCAAGCTCAACAATTTCTTTTATGTGAGAGTTAGTGTACTCTAAAATGGATTTTATAAATCCAAGGGCACCCTTTACCCTTGTTTTAAAATCAGCATGGGAATAATTCTCATCAAGAATTGATAATCTGTTTCTTAGTCCATAGTAACATGTTCCATATCTTCCGAGATATGCATGGTTTCTCCAACCCTTACCTGGATTTCTTCTGTCAACAAAGTTGCCATAGGGAATGCTTTTGACTCCGTATTTTTTTAGCAATTTTTTATCAATTTCAGGGAGCATCTTTTTCCACATATAATTTATAAGAACATCATCTCCCTGAGGAGCCATATTCGGAGCATATGTAACAGGCTCAACATGGTAGGAGCCATTTGTTGTGTGCATATCAACAAAGATTACTGGATCCCATTTTACAAAAATTTTGTTTACAAGAGCTTTTACTTCGGGTGTCTCAAGCTTTATATAATCTCTGTTTAAATCATATCCCTGCCCATTATGCCTTACACCTGCTAACTCCGGCCCATTGTCTCCTCTGTTTCCCTTTGCCATTTTATCATTACCATCAGGATTAAAAATCGGGATTATTAATATGATTTGATTTTTTAAAAGATCTTCCCTTCCCTTTTCAAGGATTTCTCTCATTAGAATCTGAGTTGCTTCCTTTCCTTCAACCTCTCCGGCATGTATATTTGCCATAATTAGCACAGGGTGTTTTTTTGTAAATTTAATATCTTCGGGTTTGGTTACTCCCTCCTCACTTAAAATCACAAGAGGAATTTTTTTGCCTTCTGTGGATTCTGCAAAAAAGGATATGTGCATTTTCTCGGGGTGTCTTTTCTTTAAGTTTTTTAAAAAGTCCATTACTTCAGAATAAGTTGAAGTTTTCTCAAAATTCGTTTTTTCAGGAATAGTCAGGAGTTTTTCTGCTTTTGTAAAAGATACAAAAGATAAGAAGAATAACAAAATAGCGATAATTTTTAGTCTTTTATTCATTTTAAACCTCTTATTTATTCTATGTTTTTGATTTTATCACTTATGTTTTTTTAAGTAAAATCTTATAGGAGCTTTATATTCTCTCCCTTTATCCAGCCGAGTAATATCTTGTCCTTTTTAATTTTATACCACCCGCCATAATCTGTAATTATCTCAACCTCTTCTCCCTCCTCTATTTTTGAAAGAGGAACAGAGGAAAGATCCGGCTCTGCATATAATTTTACCTCCCCTTTTTTTATCACAATTCCTTTCTCTTTTTGAAATAGCTCATATCCTGTTGTATAAAATCCTCCGGCGGAAATTATAAGGAAAAATAATAATAGATAAAGAATAAACAGTGATTTTCTTTTTTTTAGAACAATCTTTTTTATTAAAATGTAGTGGATATAGACTAAGAAGATAAGGGATAGGAGTAAGGAAATTAAGTATAAATAAAATAGTCTTTCATTTTCTTTTGTTTTTTCATTGATTATTTTCAATGCCTTTATTGAGCGCCTGTAAAGAGGGAAAAGTTTTAAACTCTTTTTTAAATAATAAACGGTATAACCTTTTTCCCCTTTGTTCCAGTATGCCAAGGCAAGATTATAATAGACACCCGGACTTTCCTTTTCTTTTGCTATCTTTTTAAAAATTTCAATGGCTTTTGTATAATTTTTTCCATTTATCTCTTCAATCCCCTTTTTATAAAGAGTGTCAATAGATGTGGCAAAAAGATTGAAAGATAATAAAAAAAATAAAAAAGGAATCATCTTAAGTTTCATTTTTACTTTCCTCTGATAATTGGGAGATTGCATTTATAATACTTTTTATAATCTTTCTTCTTTCTATTTTCTTATTTTTAATGGGAGAATAAAGATATGATTGTAAAAGAATTATAACCTCTGTCAATTCTCTTATTGCCTCTTCCTTTACCTCTTTTCCTTCAAAAAATTCTTTTAAAGAGCTTAACCCTCCATCTAAAAGATACTTATTGTATTTAGTAAAGAAAAATTCATTTAAGATGTGCAATGCTTTTTTTGAAAAAATTACTTCATTCTTTTCTTTTCGTATTTTATTTAATTCTCTTTTTATATTGATGGCTTTTCTTTTCTTTACGAACTCCTCTTTTGCAAGAAAATAGATAATGATAAAAGCTAATAAATCTAAGAATAAAAGAAAAAAGAAGATTTTTAAAATAAGATTAAAATCGAAAAGAATTGGTTTTTTCCAATGAGTAAGGTATTTTTTATCAGATTCGGGGGATGGGAAATTCTCTCTTGCTATTTTTATGCTTTTTGAGTAAAAAGGGGATTCAACAAGTATTTTGAATGATCGAGTACAGGTATTTTTAAAAATATCTTTTTTGGGCAGATAATACCAGAAGCAAAATGAAGGTATGGTAAGCAAACCTCTTTTCTGTGGAATTAAAAGGTATGACCATTCCTTGGTTCCTGTAATCTTGTTTCCCTCATAATTAAGCTCAACTCTGACTTCCGGAGGATACACATTGAATAATTTGCTATGTTTAAACTTCGGAGCCTGAACAGATTTTATATTCCCATCTCCCGATATTTTTATTGTGTACCTTATGTTTTCTCCGACCTTGGTCTTTATTTTATCAACCTCTGCTTTCACCCAGAAAGAGCCAATCATATAATTAAATCCTTTCGGTATTTTAGAAGGAGCAATTTTTTTTACTATTAGTGTAAGCCTGTTTGATTTTCTGTAAAGAGTTTTGTTGTCAGATGTTGAAATCTCAAATGTTATGGGATGTATTACAACTCTTCCTGTTCTCTGAGGGAAAATTGCATATCTTTTTATTATGTACTTATAAAGAATTTTACCATTTTCTTTTATTTGCTCTCCCTTTATTCTTCCAGACTCCGGAAATTCCTCTACCCAGACATTTGAAAGCACAAGAGGCTCTTTGATTATAACACTTGAAATTGAGATATTTGTTATAAGAGAGAAAGTTAAAACAACCTGCTGATTTACTATTACATCATTTTCACTCGGATAAACTATTACTTTCAAAACAGAATCATCCCTCTGAATACTTTCCTCTGATACATAAACCGTAATAGGGTATGTTGAATACTCTTTCCCTTCAGAAGATATTTTTAGCGAAGGGATTATTAGCTCTCCGCCTTTGATTGGTTTGAGAATCCATGTTATCTCTCTAATCTTTATTTTACCCATAAAAATATCATTTATTGCCCTTAAAGAACTGCTCTGTCTGACTATTGTAAAATTTTTCAAAAGCTCCTGAGTATTGTAAATTTTTTTTGGTATCTTTTTGCCTTTTATGGTTAATTTAAGAATTATTCTGTCGTTTATTGAAACTGAGTTTGAGCTTACCTCTGTCTTTAGCTCTATTTTATTATCTCCTTTACCTTGAGCAAAAATAGTGACACAGATAACCAGAAGAATCAATAAAAAAAAGGTTCTTTTATCCTTCACCAGTATTTTTCACCTCTTTCTGACTTTTTTGCTTTGTTTTTTAAAAATTCATTTAAGCTAATCTTTTCAGCATCATTTATATAATTCAGAATTTTAAAATTTTTACCTGTTGTATTTTTTCTTTTCATTGTTTTTTTCTCATTACTGCTTTTACTCTTATCTTTATTATTTTCAGATAAAAGTATCTCAATGTTTTTCTTGCAAGCAATATCCTTAGAATCAATTATAGCAGATTTTTTAAATAAATTTAGTGCTTGAGCCCTGTTTTCTTTTAGGTACATTAAATAGCCGAGATTAAAGAGAATATCTTTTTTTAATTCTCTGTCTTTTACAGACTTCAGAGCTGTTTTAAAATGCTTTTTTGCCACATCATACATTTTCATTTTCAGGTAAACAGTACCCATATTAAAGTTTAAAATAGGAGAATTTTTCTTATCTTTTGTGTATTGGCTGTAAATCAAAAGGGCCTCTTTATATTTTCCCCTTTCATAACTTTTTTTTGCAATGTAAAAATCATATCTCTCTTTAAGGGAAAAGCTCAAAAAGAGAATGGAGATAAAGATAATGTATAATTTAAGTTTTTCTTTCATACTTGTTAACTCCATAAAATATAAACAGGATAAAAGCTATGTAGAGAAAATATATTGATTTGTCCGCCTTTTTAATTCTTTTTCTGAATTTTTTAAACTTTTCAATTTCTTTTCTTATTTTAGAGATGATTTCATTATCCTTTATCATAGATTTGTTTAAAATAATATAATTTTTAGTATTGCCAAGTGTGTTAAAGATTGGAACTGTGTTAAGCTTTGTGATTATTGTTTTTCCTTCAGAATCTTTCATCCAACCAATAATTTTAAAATCTTTGTTTTTTATTGGAATAGGGGCTCCCTCTGTTGTTCCGATTCCGATGAAAAATAGTTCATTCCCGCACTTCCTCAGAGCTTGCGTATCTTCAAAGAGGGGAGAGTCAAAGCTTTCCCCATCGGAGAGTAGAATAAAAAAGCTGTTTGTAAGAGAGGAGCAGGAAAGGGATTTTATACTTCCGAGGGTTTTTCCGAAGTATGTCCCTTGAATGCTATTAATCTCAGGGTTTATATTTATAAGATATGAGCTAAAGCTTTGAAAATCCATAGTTGGAGGTACCAATATCTCAAGATCGCCTGAGAAAATAATAAGGGAGAGATTATCCCTTTCTCTGTAGAGATTGCTAATCTTTAAGATTAGCTCCTTTGCCTTATCAAGCCTGCTTGGATATATGTCTTCAGCCAGCATTGAATATGAATTATCAAGGATGAACACAATATTGATTTTTTTCTCTCCCCTTTCAATGCTTTCTATTCCCCATTTAGGTTTCATGAGTGACAGAATTAAAAAGGACAAAGCTGATATGAAAATCACATTGAGAAAAAGATTTTTTTTAGCTGATTTGATGTAAAGTTTAATCCTTTTTTTCTCTTTGAGTACAAAAGAGAGCTCTTTCTTTTTTCGGGAAAAATCGAACAGAGAGAGAATCAGCAGAAGAAGGGGAAGTATGAATAAGATTGAGAAAAACGGTCTTCCGAATTCCATCAGGGTACCTCTTTTAAGAATGTGAATTCAACAAACTTGTAGGTAAAGAGAAACAGTAAGGAGAAGAATGTCAGAATGGGGAGGAGTGAGTAAAAATTGGTTTTCTTTATCACAAAGGAACTCTCTTTTTCCTCACTGTTAATTTTTGAGAAAACAGATTCAAGCTCTGAGCTGTTTTGAGCTCTGAAATATTTCCCATCTGTCATTTCAGCGATTTTTTTCATAAGAGGTTCATCTATTTTTACGGATACTTTTACATACTCTTTTTCTCCGAATTCATTGCTTATGGGAAAAAGAGCCTCGCCCTTTTTCCCGACTCCTATTATATAAACCTTTGTTCCCCTCTCTTTTGCAATTTTAGCAGCATCTTCAGGGGAGATTTCTCCTCTATTGTTCACTCCGTCAGTAAGCAGTATTATTGTTTTTTTGCTCTCTCTTTCTGTTTTGAAATGATTAACAGCTGTTGCTATTGCCATTCCTATGGCTGTTCCATCTTCTATCATACCTATTCTTACATTCTTTATAATATCCGTAAGGATTTGATGGGAAAATGTGAGAGGGGATCGGACTACTGCTTTGCCTGCAAACAGGATTAATCCTATCTTATCTTCCTCCCTTTTTTTTATGAATTTTATTATTACATCTTTTGCAACTTCAAGTCTGTTTTTTGGTCTGTAATCCTCAGATGCCATGGAGCCGGAAATATCAAGGGCTACTATGATTCCTATTCCTGAGCCATATTTCTTCTCTTCTGTTTTTTTTAGAAAGGGTTTTGATAGGGCTAAAATTATCAGGAAAAGTGAAAATATGTATGTTAAATAGAGAAGTCTTTTTATTTTTATTCCCCTTCCCTCTTTTTTTGCAAACTCAAGGGTGGAAAATTCAAAGTGTTTTTCTCTGTCCTTTTTCCGAATTTTATTTAGAAATGGTAGTAATAGGATAAGAAGTAGCAGAAGTGGTGTTTTAAATATTATCATTTTTTAAATCCTCTATGAGAAACTGTATGAATTTAACAAGCTTTTTAACTTCCTCTTTTTCAACAGGGGAAGCTGGTTTATATTTGATTAAATTTATTAAGTTTAAACTCTCTATTATTTTTCTTTCAACTTCTGGTTTAAATATCTTTTTTTCTTTTAAAATAGGTATCAACTCTTTTGTGGAAAAAGATTCTGTATCTTGCCCCATTTTTTTTGAAAGGTATTGGTTTAAAATCTTGGAAAAGATAAATACCGCTTCTTTTATTTTTGAAATATTCAAAAGATTTTCCCCTTTTGTTAATTCAATGGAAAGCAACTCATATTTTGTAAGAAAAGGCTCTTTTTTCTTTCCTCTCTTTTTTATAAAGAGAAAAACAAAAATAATGGCAATAAAAGGAGTGAAAATGAGTAAAATCAGAGTTAAAAAATGATGTCTTTTTTCTTGAGGTGAAATTGGTCCTTTAATGGACTCTTTTCCCTTGAGGGTTGTGATCTGCTTTATCTTTATTCCTCCGAATTTTTCTTTGTAAACTGTTATCTCCTCTTTATCTTCCTCATCAAGTAGTTCAATCGTAAAAGAAGGTGTGGTAATGTTACCCTTTTTAAAAAAAATAAAACTAAGAATCCCTTTGGAAATATAATTTTCTTTTTTATAAGGTTTTTTAAATTCATAAGAAAAAAAATCCGGGGTCTCGTTTTGGCTGTGTAAGATTACTCTTACTTTTGAAAATTTTAAAAGTGAGGATATTTCCGCTTCAAAATTTATCCTATCACCAAAAAGAAATATGTTTTTATCGGGAATTTTAATTGTGATATTTGCTATTTGAGAGTGTATCTTAAAGGTGAAAAACAGGAAAAACAAAAATACCACATACTTTTTCATCTTTTTGAATAATAGCAGTATTGCTTTTTTTTATCAAGAAAAGGATAAGGAGATATGTGTTTAATTAAAAAAGCCCTTTTATTTCTCCTCCGTCCGTAATATCTATACTTTCTGCAGCGGGGATTTTCGGAAGTCCCGGCATTAGTAAGATGTCTCCTGTAATGGGTACATTAAAACCCGCACCTGAGGATATTTTTATCTCTCTTACAGTCACAAGAAAGTCCTTTGGTCTTCCGAGAAGTTTGGGATTGTCGGACAGGGATTTTTGAGTCTTTGCAATACAGACAGGGAATTTGTCAAATCCTAATTCTTTTATTCTTTTTAAATCACTCTTTGCTTTTTTCGTGAAATCTATTGCTTTTGAGCCATAAATTTCCTTTGCAATTATCTCTATCTTTTTCTCTGTTGGAAGCTCAAGTTCATAAAGGGGTTTGTATTGTATAGATGTCTGACATTTTTCTTTCAAAAACATAGCTATATCTTCACCGCCTTTGCCGCCCTTTCCCCAAAAATCAACTACAAAGGCATTGAATCCTTTGCTCTCTACAAATTCCTTTATTATTTTGTGCTCCTCTTCCGTATCAGAGGTAAATTTATTTATTGTAACAACAGCTTTCATTCCGAATTTGGATATATTTTCAAGATGTTTTTCAAGATTTACAAGCCCTTTCTCCACTGCTGAGGGATCTGGCTCTTCTATCTCTTTTAGCTTTTTTCCACCGTGCATTTTAAGAGCTCTCACTGTTGCAACCAATACTACTCCAGCAGGGTTAAAGCCTGCGTATCTTGCCACTATATCAAAGTATTTCTCCGCTCCAAGATCAAATCCAAACCCTGCCTCTGTCACCACAAAATCAAAGAGCTTTAGGGCAAGCTTTGTGGCTACTATCGAATTGGTCCCCTGTGCAATGTTTGCAAAGGGTCCCCCGTGAACAAAAACAGGGGTGTTCTCTATGGTTTGAACAAGGTTTGGCTTTAAAGCATCCTTTAAAACAGCTGCTATTGCTCCCTGAACCTTTAAATCCCTTACAAAGACAGGCTCACCTTCATAGGTAAAGCCTATCAGAATGTTTGCTATCTTTTCTTTTAATTCGGCATAATTATTGGCAAGACAGAGGATTGCCATTATTTCTGAGGATGCTGTTATCTGAAAATTAGTTTCTCTCGGTACACCGTTTTTTCTTCCTCCGAGCCCGGAGACTATGTATCTTAATCCCCTGTCATTCATATCAATAACCCTTGGCCATTTGATTCTTCGTGGGTCAATATAGGGTTTTTTTCTTCTAAATATATGATTGTCGATCAATGCTCCGAGAAGATTGTGGGCTGCACTGACTGCGTGGATATCTCCTGTAAAGTGAAGGTTTATATCTTCCATTGGTAAAACCTGAGACCTTCCTCCTCCTGTGGCTCCTCCCTTTATACCAAAAAGAGGTCCCATAGAAGGTTCTCTTAATGCTGCTCCTGCTTTAACTCCTATTCTATTAAAAGCCATTGAAAGACCTATTGACACTGTTGTTTTTCCCTCTCCTGCTGGTGTTGGAGTTATTGCTGATACCAGAATGAGTTTCCCATCCTCTTTTTTTTCTAATTCTTTGAATATATCTAAAGAGACCTTTGCTTTGTATTTACCATAGGGTTCAAGGTATTTTTGAGAAATTCCCGCATTCTTCGCTATCTCTTCTATGGGTTTTAGTTTTGCCTCTCTGGCGATTTCAAGATCATTCATCATTCTCCTCCTTATGAAATTTATATTAAAAGGATAAACCGAAGGTGACTCCTATTGTCATTCCCTTTTTAAAAAGATTATCAAAAGGAGTTATAAGAAAAAATCTGAGACGGGTATTTTCTCCGGTAGCTCCAATATTGAGTTTTAAAGCAAAATCTGTGTTTCCGGAATATGATTCATCAGCTATGAGAAACCACTTTGTTAAACCTGCTCCGACAAAGAGATTCCCTAGATTTGCATTCAAAATAGCTGATCCTTCAATCCAGAATGTATCAAATTTCATCTTGTAAGTTATGATGTTAGCTTCGGGGGTGATTGAAAAGATTTCTCCTATAGGTATATCCACTCCTGAGCCAAAGGTCCAGAAATAGGGATCGAATGAGAAAGAGTCGTCTGTGACAATCCCTCCGTGAATAAAAAGCTGCCCGTGTCCTGCAATTGCAAAGTTTGATAAAACAAAAACTAATAAGAAAATGCCAACCAATCTAATATTTTTCTTCATCTTAACCTCCGAAACCTATATTAATTGAAATACAAATAAAAGGCAAGAGCATTTTTTCTTCTTTACTCAAGGTTTAGGTTTTTATCCTCTTGAATTCTTTTGCTAATTACTCAATAATTAAGTCTTTATTTTTTTCTCTTTGAAGGAATTTGAAAAATAGATCGTAAAATAATCTTTTTTCCCTTGAGGTTTTGACATGCTTAATTATATGCTAAAATTCTGTGAATTCATATTATAAGAGAGGTTTTTGTGCATTATTATGGCGAAATAATGGCTCTTTTGACTGCCTTTTGCTGGGCTTACAATTCTGTTGTTTTTGCGGATGCCGGAAAAAGGGTGTCCTCTTTAACTGTAAATAGAATGAGGCTTTACATTGCCTTTTTTTCACTTTTAATCTTCCATTCTTTATGTTTCGGGGAGATGTTTCCTCTCTTTTGTGATTCAAGAACATACTTTTACCTTGCTCTTTCGGGAGTTATTGGATATGTCCTTGGTGATTCGTTTCTCTTTGAATCATTTCTGATGATAGGCCCAAGGTTATCAATGCTTATTATGACAAGCTCCCCTGTTTTCAGCACAATCCTTGCAATGATTTTTTTAAAGGAACATCTGAGTATTTCTCAGATAGTTGCAATTTTTATTACCATTTCAGGGATAGGATGGGTTGTTTCAGAAAAAAATAGTGAAGATAAAAACAAAAGGAACAAAAAAATTTTTTTAGGTGTTTTATTTGCTGTTATAGGTTCTATTTCCCAATCAGCAGGACTTTTGTTTTCAAAATTAGGGCTTGAGAGCGGAATATCCTCGATTTCAGCTAATTTCATAAGAGTCTCAGCTGGAATGTCTTTTGTGTTGCTCTATTCAATAATAGGGAAAAAACTCGCAAAGGATATCAGAAAGATGAAGAATAAAAGAGCTTTAATTGAAATAGGTTCGGGAACAATTTTGGGGCCTGTTATAGGTGTTATTTTTTCACTTGAAGCGATAAATCATACGAGCATCGGAATTGCTTCTACACTAATGTCTCTTTCTCCTGTGATTTTAATCCCCGTATCATATTATCATTATAAGGAAAAAATCACATGGCGTTCAATTTTCGGAACACTTCTTGCCGTTTTTGGTGCCTCTTATTTGTTTTTTTCATAGGATATAAATTTACTACCATGTGATTTTTAAGTGTTTCTTATCGTGAGTTAAAGTTCTGTGTTTAAGAATTTTCTTGCTAAAAAGTCGCGAAAGAAATCAGGGCAACTCTAAAATAAGCCATTAAGATACAAGTACTCAGCCGAGCAACTGTTTAGGACAGGATATCGGACCAAATATGAAAACCTTTGACGCTGCAAATTCCATATTTCCCCTTGCCGAAAGGTGAAAAAATGCTATAATAAAAGTGGAGGGAGAAGATGCAAAAGGATGAATTTACTGTTTTAATAGAGAAAGATAAAGACGGATGGTTGATAGGGAGCGTTGTAGAGCTTCCGGGCTGCCATACACAGGCAAAGAGTTATGATGAGTTGATGGAAAGGATAAAAGAGGCAATAGCTCTCTATTCTGAGGTAAGGGGCAAGAGAGAGAAAAGTACGGAATTTTTGGGTATCCAGAGATTAACCATTCAAAATGCCTAAATTGCCAATACTAACCGGTAAGGAGTTAGTAAAGATATTGAAAAACATGGGATTTAAGGAAATAAGACAGAGAGGAAGTCATATTTTTATGGAGCATGAAGACGGGAGAATAACAATTATACCGATTCATTCGGGTGAAAATATGGGAAAAGGTTTATTAAACAAAATAATAAAAGAGGATTTGAAAATTACAGTGGAAGAATTTATTAAAATACTTAAGGAATATTAAAAAACTGTCAACCTATTTTAGGACAAGACAATATTTATGAAGGATAAAAGAGCCCGATAACAAAAAACCCCAACAAACAAAAGTAAATTACCCGGAAACAAAAAATCAAAAAATGTAGAGGCGATTCACGAATCACCCTGGAAAAACAAATCATCACAAAACAAAATTTCAAAAATCAAATATTTAATAACAACAATAAACAATGTAGGGGCAGAATCCATTTCTGCCCGGAAATATGAATATAAAATCCAAACAGGCGGATATGAAATCCCCCCCTACAATGGTTTGAAAAATCATGGAAAATATCAAAAATTATTATGCGTGTAATTCACGAATTGCTTATTAAATCTCTTCTTCTCTAACCACAATATGATTGTTTTTCAAATAAACAATATAAAAGGATTTTGAGTTCTCAGCTAATTTAATGTATTTTAAATCATAATTTATTTTAATTTCCCGTCCTCCGCTTGTATAAATGAAATATTTTTTATCTTCTTTAACCCACAGAAGCCATCTCCATTCAGAGTTTTTATAAGAAAAATCAAAATATTGTGTGAATTTGTAAGGTCCTTTTTTAACCCCGTCGCTTGTTAGAACATAGACTTTGTGGTTCTTATAAACAAATGCAATCCAAACATTGGAATTTTCAATAAGAAAAGGATCTACAAATTCATAAGGGCCTATTCTTTTCCCTCCATTTGTCACCATATACCAATCATCGTAAGACTCTGTTTGTGCGACCCATTTACTTCCGTCAGAGGAAAGATCAACATACAAAATATCATCAAAGGGTCCTATTTCCTCTCCCTCGCTTGTTAAAATAAAATATCCCTCATCTTCCTCTTTTTCAACACCTACAACCCACCTTGTACTATCCGATGAGATTTCCGGACTAAAGCTACCTGAAAAAGGACCTATTTTTCTACCATCACTTAATAACACATAGGATTCTTCTGATGTTCCTATTGTAGCTATCCATCTCTTACAATCAGAGGAAAAATTTATGTGAAAATCGATAACATGGTATTCTTTATAGAGATTTTTGATTTTTTCAATTTCCTTGATTTTACCGCATTTCAGTATGCAAAATCTGTTTCTTTCAACAGACTCCTCTCCCCCCCTTACAAAACTTTTAAATACGGGAAAATAAAAAGTATAGTAATTTTTAAACTCCTTACCACCACTTGTTATAAAACGAAACTCATGTTTATCTTTTCTTACTTCAGCTATCCAATTGTTGTAATCGGGATAAAAGTCAATTTTGGAAAACTCTTCATATTCATTGGAAACTTTTGTAAAATCTTTTCTTGTCAGAACATACAAAAAATCATTTTTTTTAACTCCTGCAATCCACTCTTTTTCATTTATTGGGAAATAAGGTAAACAAACATCTTCAAAAGAGCTGTATTTTCCCCCTTCACTAGTTAAAATGTATTTTTCATCAGAACTTTTTTTAACGCTTGCAATCCATTTATTTCCATTATCATAAAGATGAATATCCTCTATTTCATATTCATCAAAATTATGATTTTTATATTCGATTTCATTTATCATTGTTTTATTTCATGGGAATGCTTAGTTTTATGTTCGAAGGCTTGTATCTTAATATATTAATATTTTTATTCATAAAAATATTTATTAATCAGCGAAAAAGTGCAAAAACAAAAGAAAATGGGTAAAATAGAAAACGGTAGAAAGAAATGATAAAGGGTATGAATAGAGAAAAAAAGAGGATTGGAGGAGGAGAATGTCTCGGGCTTAAGCGTCTCAGAATAAGACAGCTTGTTGAGCAGATCATTCCCCCCCTGCACAATCCTGCACAACATCTTAGCCGAAGAGGAATAACTCTTCAGGCTGTATTTACAAGCATAGTGTATGCAGGACAACCAACCTTCTCCAA
>Ga0190334_1000674_pt1 | contig 16114 bp, 17 predicted proteins | sample 48720478_MG_FD_161270 | JGI IMG/M metagenome (GOLD analysis project Ga0190334, IMG submission 161270) | Hydrothermal vent sediment bacterial communities from Southern Trench, Guaymas Basin, Mexico - 4872-04-7-8_MG | ecosystem: Environmental > Aquatic > Marine > Hydrothermal vents > Sediment ...
CTGTAAGCCTCGCACCTGAAGTAGCTGTGGACTTCCTCGTCGCCGGCGAACTTTGTGCTCATGTAGTAAAGGTGGTCGCTTGTGGTCAGCCACCTCCAGACTTCAATAAGATGCTTGTCCCGGGTGGCTTTTACGGGTGCTTCAAGTTCCTTGAGAAAGTTGAAGGCAGAGTTCTGCATCTCGTTTCCCAGCCAGGCGCTCAGGTCCCTGTCGCAGTCTGCCCAGGAGACGAACTGTGGGGAGTGGATGGAGTCCACGAATCTGTTTGTCAGAAGGTCTGAGAGATTTGACCATTCTATTCCGGAGCTGGAGTTGGCGTGCCGGGGAAGATGCCTGAGGAACTCGAATATTCCAGTATCCTCCCATTGGTGCTCCCCGAAGGTTTCGAAATCTATGAATATAACGGTGAACGGGTTTGGCATCGCCCCGAGCCAGGCCGCATACTTGTCGGCTGTTAGCGGGTAGCCTTCCCAGCTGCGGGCGGAGAACCTGAAGGCTATGTCATCGCTCAGACGGTAGTTCCTCATAAACAGCTGGAGCCTGGTGCCATCAGCTCTGTAGGGATACCCCGGGCTTCTCCAGCCGAGTAGCTTTTCGCTTCCCTCCGTGATAACCCCTTTGAACCGGAGCTTCTCCACCGCTTTGGCAACATCATCATTGTAGAACGACTCGGTGTTGCGGAACAGCTTTGGTCTCACGCCGAAGAGTTCCTTCATTTTCTGGAGGTGAAGTCTCACCTGTTCTCTGAACTCCTTTTCAGATATGAGGAATGCCAGTGAGTGGTAGAATGTCTCAGCTATCGGTTCCATCTTTCCTGTTGCGTGAAGTTCCTTGAGTGCCTTTATCACAGCCGGTTTGTATTTTTCCGCTTGCTGGAGGAACGTTCCCGTCATGGAGAGATTGACCCGGAATTCTGTGTCTTCGCAGAGCTCCTTCATTATCCGCAGGGTTGGGAGGTAGCTTTTCCGGGCCACCCTTTCAAAGAGACGTTTGTTCAGGTGGTTGTCAAAATAGTTCTTGTGGTGACCTATGTCAAAGAAGCTGTATTTTGATATTCTCCACGGCTGGTGGAGCACCGAGCAGAACGCGACCTTACGCACTCATGACCCTCCTGTATGCCTCTTCAAACTTCCGGGCTGAGCTGTCCCAGCTCAGCTTTCTTGCTTCGGTCGAGCCATTTCTCCCCATGGCCTTTTTCAGCTCCTTGTAGTGAAAGACCTCCAATATGCGCGAGGCGAGGAGGTTGGTGTCCCAGTAATCTACCTTGAAGCAGTGGTCTATGACCTCCCCGACCCCGGATGTCTTGCTGAGTATCACCGGCTTCCCGGATGCAAGTGCTTCCAGTGCAACTATCCCGAAGGGTTCATTGACTGAGGGCATGACAAAAACGTCACACATCCTGTAGGCCGCGATCAGCTCCTCCTCGCTCAGCTTCCCGGTGAATATGACGTTTTTTTCTATACCGAGCTTGATTGCAGTGTCTATGAGGTAGGGCATGTCCGGGCCCGAACCGACTATGACGAACTTCGCCTTCGGTTCCTTTTCAACGACCTGCTTGGCAGCCTGGAGGAGATGCCATACCCCCTTCTGGATTGTGAGCCTCCCGACAAAGAGTGCCACCTTATCCCCGGGCTTCTTCAGGTTCTTGTTGATGGGTCCGGAAAACCTTTCAATATTTGTCCCGTTGTATATGACCTCAATCTTTTTCGGGTCTATGCCGTAGAGTTCCACCAGTTGCTTTTTCGTCCTGAAGCTGTTTGCCACGACAAGGTCCGCCATTTCCGCCCCCATCTTTTCTATGTCAACGACCCACTTCCTCGGATTGAAGTTGGTCCGGTCATATTCCGTGCTGTGAATGTGGAACAGGAACTTCTTCCCCCTTTTCTTGAGCATAACTCCTGCGGGCACGGTCATCCAGTCATTTGCGTGGACTATGTCGGTGTTTTTCCCGCAGGCCTGAACAAGTGCGAGGTTGAAGCCCTGTATCTCTTTTATTGATTCCCACCCGAGTATTGGTTCCCCCTTGTAAAAGTAGACGGAATAACCGAGTTCCGTGGGGGTTTCAACCACAGGAGAGCGGAGATGACCCTTCCAGTTGAGCTTGGGTATTACCACCTTGAAGCTCATGCCGTTGCGGCGGTTCTCAAGTGCTCTTACGAGCTCATACACTGCAACTCCGAGCCCACCACTGAATACGGGCCACAGCTCACTTGCCAGCACTGCTATTTTCATTTTCGACCTCCTCTCCCTGCGGATGGCAGGAAGGCTGTTGACCACAACTGATGCGTTGCCCCCATGGGCTTGCCTTTGGAAACAGTCTCAGGCATCCCGTAGAGGGTTCGCGAGTTCATGTGTTTGGACCAGCTGTCAAGTATCTTTTTGCCTTCTGATTTGCCGAAGGCCACGGAACCCCAGTATGTCGTTATCCCCCAGACCCTCTCGTGATATTTTTCAGGGGTTGAGCTCTCGCTCTTGCTGACTGCCTTCACCCCATCAGGGGTGAGCAGTTCCTTTCTGGCTCTTTTCAGGGTCTTCTTTCGTTGGCCAAGGGAGGCCTGGCCGAACACCAAAGGGACCAGGGTGTTGGCGGTGAACCTGTATGGTCCTTCTAGGGAGTCCCTGAACACCTCGTGCGTCAGATAGTCGATTTCCACGGTTTCCCATATCTCTGCTGACAGGTCCTCAAGCTTCGGGTCGATCAGCTCGCTTCCGCGTTCGAATGCCTCGGCCCAGAGGGACTGGATCTCGATGCCCCCTCGCCTCCAGAGGGTGTCCATCCAGGTTAGCTCCTCGGGGTGCCAGACAACACCTCTCTTCAGGTGTTTCCTGCCGAATTCGAGAGCCGCTTTCAGGTGTTTTACGTCAACCTTCGCTCCTTCTTTCACCAGCTCGTCCGCGGCGATTATCCACAGCGGTGTGGAGTCTGCGTTGGTTTCTGGAACGCCCACGACATTTGGGATGCTGCCGTCCGGGAGCTGGTGCTTGGCTATCAGCCCGACGGCCTCCTTGACCTCTTCAAGGTATCCCTTCTCCAGCAAGGGTTTCACCATCCACAGGAAGTCCCGGGTCCAGAACTCGTTGAAGTACGGGAACCCCGCCAGGAAGGCTGTTTTTCCCTCCAGCCTGGTGATGAAGTGGGAGAGGGAAGCTGCCATTTCCCATCCCACTGCCTTGTGCTTTCTCACATAGCTCCTGGCCGATTTCTTCGCGAGGTTGAAAGACCCGACGCCCGGTGCGAGGGAAAACTTTATTTCCACTTTTCTTCCTTTCATGGAGAGTATCCCCGGGACGAACTTCTTTTGCGGCGATTCGTTCCAGTCGTATCCCACTTCCTGCGCGTACCTGCCGGGGAAGTGCACCTCGTACTGGTTTATTGGTGTGAATACCCCTTTGGCTTGGATACTGAGCCTGCCGAGGGAGTTCCCGACGTGGATGCCCTTTCTTTTGAACACCTTGTAGCCTTCATCCCTTATGTCCTCGTCCCTCTTGCGGATGTTCACTCCCATTTCCAGGTCGAACTCCGACCTTCCACGGGTCTGGAGCTCCACAACGAGCCCGCCTTCCGTGACGCAGAGTCGCTCCCTCACTTTCGTGCCGGCGTTATAATTCAGCTCTGCCGTTATCCCGTTGTATTTCAGCGAGTGGAAGTTCTCAGGGGAAAGCCACTCGTCGTTCACGCGCAGGGCAAAGTAGTCCAGAAACTTCGTGTCGTTTTGCCAGAGCCCACACCACTTACTGCCAAAGGCACCATTCCCAAATAGAAACAAAAATACTCCATTTCTTGATAGCAATAAGGTTTTACTACTCGCTGCTTGCTTATTTAGCAGAATTTCGCGATTTCCTGCTTCCATTAGTGAATTTAAAAGAGGAGAGATTTAAATGTTTATGGGAAAGTGAAAAGCTTAAATCGTTCTTTTGTCCCTTTATGGTATGGTAACCATAAGTGCGATCAAGGCGGATGTTGGAGGTTTTCCAGGGCATCATTCTGTCCATCCAGAAATTGTGAAGGCAGCTGAAAAGCATCTCTCGAAGGCGAAGAGGTCAAAGTTGCTTGTTGACTTCCGCGTCCTTGCGTGTGGGGATGACCTTCAGCTCATAATGACTCACAGGAAGGGCATTGACAACAAGAAGATTCATTCCCTTGCTTGGAATACCTTCGTTGAGGGCACGAAGGTTGCGAAGAGACTCAAGCTCTACGGTGCGGGTCAGGACCTGTTGAGTTCAGCATTCGCGGGCAATGTCAGGGGGATGGGTCCGGGAATTGCGGAAATGGAGATTGAGGAGCGCAAGAGCGAGCCGATAGTGGTGTTCATGGCTGACAAGACTGAAGCAGGGGCGTGGAACTTTGCGCTCTACAAGATTTTTGCTGACCCGTTCAACACTGCTGGCCTGGTGGTCTCGCCAAGTGTTGCGCAGGGTTTCAAGTTTGAAGTGTATGACCTGTTTGAAAAAAAGAAGGTGATTCTCAAGACTCCGGAAGAGTCCTACCAGCTGCTTGCACTCATAGGAGCGAGCGAACGGTATGTGGTGAAGCGCGTTTACACCAGAGATGATGTGGTTGGTGCGGTGACCAGCACCGAGAGCCTGAACCTGATTGCCGGAAAGTATGTGGGGAAGGATGACCCTGTGATGATAGTCCGTGCCCAGCACGAGTTCCCTGCCCTTGGTGAGGTGCTGGAACCTTTTGCTTTTCCATACCTGGTCAAAGGGTGGATGCGTGGTTCGCATCACGGCCCGTTCATGCCGACCAGCTTTGCTCAGGCCAGGCCGTCACGTTTTGATGGTCCGCCGAGAGTCATTGCTGCGGGTTTCCAGCTCGCCAATGGCAGGCTTGTTGGTCCGGAGGACCTCTTCGATGATCCGTCATTTGACAGGGCGAGACAGAGGGCGAATGAGATAGCGGACTACCTAATGCAGAACGGTCCTTTCGAGCCACACCGCCTCGGCATAGGGGAAATGGAATACACCACAATCCCGGCCGTGCTTGAAAAGCTGAAAAAGAGGTTCAAGCCCATTAAATGATCAGCCCTTCAATTGCCTTCCTCACGTCCCCTGACTTGACCACGCCGCTTGCAACCAGCACGCCCTTGGCCCCGAGCTCGACGGCTTTTCTCACATCTTCGCTGGTTTTTACTCCAGCACCCACAAGCACGGGGACTCTGGAAAGCCGGACGCTTTCGGATATCAGCTCCGGCCGTGCCCTGCTCACGCTTATGTTTCCACCTATCAGCTCTGGGGGTTCCACTGCTATGTAGTCCGGTTTGAGTTCCGAAAGCTCCCTCGCCTCCTTTGCGTCTCTGGCGCAGACTATCACGAGCTTCCCGGCTCCCTTTGCCATCTCCACAGCCTTGGCTATTTTCTCTTTGGGTATACGGTGTTCGCTGTGGTTTATCAGGCTTCCACTCGCTCCAGCCGCTCTCACGGCTTTAAGTGTCACCCACCCCGTCTTGGCTCCAGGTTCCACAGGGTCGAAGTGTTCGGCAAGAACGGGTATCGACACCTCTTTTGCAATCATGCGGATATCCGTGGGCTGAACTGCCACCATAATCTTCGCCCCGGTCTCGGAGGCGAACCTGTCGAGGATCTTTGCTATGCCGAGCCCCCGCTCCCCGACCGTCTCGCCGTATGCTTTGAAGTTGATTACATAAACCACCATGCCTATCCCCATACCTGCTGATAGTTATTTTTTCCGGAAAGATAAAGAAAGGATAAATATTTCCCCGGCATATTGTTACCGGGGAGAATCCCGGTGATTGAGATGCCCGCTAAGAAGAAGGCGACAAAGAAGGCAACCAAGAAGAAGGCAACCAAGAAAAAGACGACAAAGAAGAAGACAACCAGGAAAAAGAAGAAATGATGCTCACGGTCTTACTTCTTCTTTCTTTTTTTTGTGGTCGGTTATGGAGCTATCAGCGCCGGGGAGGGGATTTGAACCCCTGATCCCAGAGGGACTGGATTTCGAGTCCAGCGCGTTACCAGGCTCCGCCACCCCGGCAACTCAACCAATTTGCTTCGTCGGCTTCGCCTTTGGCTCGCCTCCCACACGAGCAGCGGCTCGTGGGGCCTCTCGAACTCCGTTCGAACGGCCTCGCAAATTCGTTGATGGAACAGCTCGGCTCGCTGCGAAAGCGTTGATGGACTGCTTTGCGCTCGGTTTCGTTGATGCCAACCGATGCCCTGCAGCTTTTGGGTGCTCGACCGGAGGGAGACACCCTGCAGGTAAACGTAGGGGCGCAGCCCCTCGTCCGGGCTCCGCCACCCCGGCAAAAAGTTCTGGCGGTTCTGGTTTTTAGCTCTTCGCCTAGACTACCCAGTCCGCAGGTTTGTCTTTCTTGAAGGAGAAATACAGGAGTTCTATTACGAGAAGGGTCGACCAAATGGGGCCGTACCACAGAAGATAGTGGATTCCTGAGGACAGCGAAATCCCCCAGTTCAGGACCCTGTTCATCACGAGCATTAGACTGGTTGTCAGGAGTGCGGTTACTGAAAGGATGTATACAATGCTCACCTGGGACATAGCAAAGGTTGCGGCGACGAGTAACATCAACGAGATTGAGAGGAGGGGATAGCACGATGTGATGGCTGCGAGCGAAAGGGGGAAATTCTTTATTGCTTCTTTCTTTGCAGCCCGGATTGACTGTGATCCCCCTATCACCCACCTTTTCCTCTGGACCATCCAGTCCCTGAATCTTTTCGGTGAGGATGTATAAACAGTCACGTCCTTCATGTAGAAAAATCGCAGCCCGGAGGTATTTGCCCTGCATCCTAAGTCGATGTCTTCAAGAATGACCTTGGCGAACTTCCCTATCCTGTTAAAGGCGTCCTTCGTGACCACTATGAATGCCCCAATCAGTGGCATGGCCTTCCTGAAAAGGTTTCCGAGAAATACTGCACTGTTTATGAACATGTATTCTACATTTATGGACCTCTCGAGCAGGCTGTCACCATTAACCATGACTTTACCCGTTCCGATTTCGAAGTTCCTTTCCTTGTAGTTCCTCCAGATTTTTTCCAGGAACTCACTGTCCTCCGGGCAGGTGTCAGAGTCGATGAACACAAGGAGTTCTCCCTTTGCCTTCTCAGAGGCTTGGTTCAGCGCATTGGCCTTGCCACGCCTTTTCTCGGAGTGGTCAAGCACGACTCCCCTTTCCTTCAGGAACTTCCTGTCTCTGGGGCTTAAACAGTCCCCGGCAACAATAACCTCGAAGTCCCCCCTGAACCTGAGCTTGTCCAGGGCCTTGGGTATCCTGTCGAGTTTCTTGTATGCTGGTATCAACACAGTGATGTCCACAATCAGCGGAGGTTATTCAATTAATAAAGCATTGGCAGGCGGATGTCGAATGTTTTTTCCCTTGGCGGAAAATCCTTCAACAGTTTCTTATAAGTGAACTATATAAAACATGCCGGTATTTCTGTGTATGGAAATTGGAGACGTGCTGAAAAAGCCGTTTGAGGACCTTGGAAAACTTGTTGTCGGCAGTGTTCTTAGCCTGATACCTATCGTGAGTTTCGTGCTGATGGGATACGGTCTTGAGATTGCGAAGAAACCTAAGAAGCTTCCCGGCTTCAGCTTTGAACAGTGGGTGCTTGGACTGAAGGCCGTGCTTGTTGCAATAGTGTACTTCTTGGTGCCGATTGCTGTGCTGTCTATGGGGCTCTCCCCCTTGAAGTTCGAGTTCATTGCTGCGGGCTCACTGCTGTTTCTCCTTGCCGCTCCGGTGTTTACAAGGGCTGTTCTTGAGCTGGGAAAGAAGGGGAATCTGTCAGATGGCTTCAAGTTCGGTGAAATGTTGAGCAAGGCATACTCCGGACCCTTCATTAGCGTGTGGGTGGTGGCAGCCTTGCTGGTGTTCGGGGTCTCCCTGGTGCTTTCACTCATACCAGTGGTCGGTTGGTTCCTGTCGGGGTACGTTCCCACCGTGGTGTTCTGGGCGTACATCGGTTCAAACTACAAGTTCTGAGCTGCCATATCTTTTTTATTTTCTTGCTTCTTTTTCGCTCATGGACAGGAAGGTCTTGGAGGCCCTCAGAGATGTGAAGGACCCCGAGCTTGGCGTCAGTATTGTTGACCTTGGTCTGGTTTATGGCGTGGACGTTGATGGCAAGAATGTGAAGGTGAAGATGGCGCTTACCACGCCCATGTGCCCCCTTGGTGGCGTGATGCTCTCAAGTGTTGAAAACAGGCTACGGGAGCTTGGTTTTGACCCCGAGGTTGAGCTGGTCTTTGATCCCCCCTGGACCCCCGAAAGGCTGTCCCCTGAGCTAAAGAAGAGATTCAAATTCTCGCGGCCTTGACGAAGGCCAGCAATGCCGTGAGATACCTGCATTCCTTCCACTCACTGAACCCGTTTGTTTCGGCACTTTTATACACTTCCAGGAATTTCCTTGCGACCCTTCGCTTCTCAAACCTCAGGGCGATCCTCCGTGATTTTTTTCCCATGGACCTTTTCAGCTCGGCGTCCCCCATCAGCATCCGGATATACCTTTCATAGTTGCTGATTTCCTTGTCATTGAGTTCCACGAGGAAACCGTTCTTTCCGTGTTTGATGAACTCCATCAGGCCAAGCCTCTTGACCCCGATTATGGGTTTGCCGAAGGAAAGGGCCTGAGCCGCGGAGATGTTAAATGTCTCGTAGGGGGATGCGGCAAGGAAACAATCAGAAGCATGGTATGCCCCGTAAAGTTCCTTATACGGCAAGTATCCTGTGAACTTCACATTGTCGAGCCCCATTCTGGCTGCCGCGTTCTTCAGATCATCTCCGAGAGGACCCTCGCTGGTTATCACGAAGGTGGCGTCCTTCACCCTCGCCGCGGTTTCCAGAATCTTGTCTATTCTCTTTTCCCAGCTTAACCTCCCGACATGAAGGACCATAAATCCCTCCACTCCCCACTTATCCCTGAACTCCTCTCCTGATATGGAGTCGGGATTGAGCTCTATCGGGTTCGGGACCTTGCGTATCCGCTCCTCCGATACGCCCTTTCCTATCAGGAGCTCTGTGATTGGGTCGGAGGGGGAGGTCACAGCGTCGACGACGTTTAAGTAGGAGTAGAGGATGGGATGCGAAAACCTGTCGATGATTTTCAATGCAAGCTTTTTTCCGAACCTTGATGAAAGTGCTGCCCTTGTGAGAGGATTTACTTTCAGGTTTCCCTGTCTAATGATTTCTGTGGCGAACCCCTCCAGGTCTGTGTGGAATGTGGAGACAATTGGGATTCCCATCTCGTTTGCTGCGTGCTTTCCGGCCGCTCCGAGGGTCAGGGAGGTTTGAGTGTGAATGACGTCCGGTTCAAAATCCCCCAGAATCTTAAGGATTTTTCCGTAAGGGGGCCGCACCCTGTACTTGCATTTGGGGTATGCCCTGAGGGGTGTCCCCTTGAGCCTGTGAACTGTTACGCCATTCGTTTCAACACTTTCCTTTTCATCCAAGGTAATCACGAGAATCTCGTGCTTCTTTTGGAGCTCATCTACCACCCTTGCCATCATATGTGCCACGCCATCGGTGTGGGGAAGATAACTCTCGCTGAGGAGTGCGATTCGCATCAACAGGGTTGGTTAGTCGAGTATAAAATTGTTACTCGACATTTGTCTTAATTTGGCTGGGCCCGCGGGGACTCGAACCCCGGACCTCCGGCTTTCTTAGGTCGTCCCTATGCCAGAGGCGGCCATATAAGACCGGCGCTCTGACCGGCTGAGCTACGGGCCCATGCACTTATCCACCCCTCTGTGTTTTAAGCATTTCTGCCCGGAGCGATGACAAAAATAAGTTTTTTAAAGCATTCAAATTTATGTTTTAATGGACGCCATTGTCAAGGACTCCGTCATGTTCAGTGCCGTGGTTTCCAGGAACCCCGCTTTTCTCAAGGCAGTTTCACACCCGATCAGGGAGAAAATAATGAAGATGACCCTGGAAAAGCCGATGTACCCCGTGGAAATAGCCAGAAAGCTTGGGATGATTGAACAGAGGGTTTACTACCACATAAAGGTCCTGAAGAGGGCCGGCGTCCTTCAGGAGGTTGAGGAAAGGCAGATGCGTGGGGGGAAGGCAAAGCTGGTCGCCCCGAGGGCAACTGCGTTCGGGTACATAATGCCCGGTTCCCTGGGTGGTGAGGTTGTTGCTTACAGTGATTACCCCCCTTTTGTGGTTGGGGGGGTTGTGAATGCTCACATAGTTGTTGGCTCTCCCGATCCCCACGGGCCGAACCGTGCCAGGGCCAGGGATGGACATCTTGCGGCGGAAATTGCGTCATTCTTCGGCCGTATGGGGACAATCCCGTGGCCTTTCATCTACACGGACATTGAGCTGAAAAGGGCGAAGGGCAACTTGATAATCCTTGGTGGGCCTGTGGTCAATACGGTGGCGGCGAGGTTCAACAACTTTATGCCTGTGAGATTCGTTGACCGTTCCATAAAGAGTCCAACGAAGGAGTATTTTGAGGACTGGTGTGGATTCGTGGCTGTGACCGGAAACCCGGAGGACCCGGGGAAAAAGATAATGGAGGTGGCCGGGCGGACTTCTTCCGGGACCCGTGCTGCCATTCTCGGTTTGAGGAAGCATTTTAACAGAGCTGCGGAGAACGGTTTCATAGTTGTTCAGGGGTTCGATGAAGATGGTGACGGCATAGTTGATTCAATAGACCTGCTTGAGTAGTCACTCCACCCTCTCAATTATTCCGGATTTTGGTTCTATTATGTAGCCCTTGGCCCGAAGGTCGTCCAGCACGCGCTCAACCTCGTCTATCTGGAGCTTTCTTGCCTCCGCCTCTTCGATTACCTTGGCCTTGGGTATTTCCTTCCCGAATTCCTTTTCAAGCTCCCGGAGTATCTCAAGCACCGTCATTATCTTGCTTCTCTTGCTTGATGGTGTGGCAGTTTCCATGCGGTCTATGTCGAGTCTTCCCGTTTCGGTGTCATAGGCGAGCTGGTACAGCGTGTACTTCATAAGGTCGATTGCTTTTGCAGCGTCCTCCACCGTTGCTACGGGGCTCAGCCTCAATCGGGCGGATGCTTCCGTCATCCTCACCAGTGCTTCAAGCTGTCTGGGGCTTATGGGGACCGAGGAGCCGTCTGAATACTCCCGTCTCAGGTCCACGAAGAACTCCTTTATCTTGTTCAGGGCATCATCAGTTATCTTGGGGTGGATGTTTCTTTTGGCATAGGCGATGTACTTCCTCATGTCCTTGGGGGGTATTGCGGGCTTTGAAATTTCGGGACTCTTGTGGAGGGAAAGTATGTGGCTGGCAAGTGCCTCGTCTATCTTTGGATTTGGTATGTCCTTTACGGGGAAAATCAGGTCAAACCTGCTGAGTATTGTTTCCGGCAGGGAAATCTGCTCGGCTATGGGGGTGTTGAGGTCAAACCGCCCGAACTTCGGGTTTGCTGCTGAGAGTATGCTTGTCTCGGAACGGAGTGTGGCGAATATGTTTGCCTTTGCTATGGTTATGCTCTGCTGTTCCATGGCTTCGTGCAGGGCAAATACGTCTTCTTTGCTTATCTTGTCAATCTCGTCCACGCAGGCAATCCCCCCGCTCGCGAGCACTATCGCTCCTGCTTCGAGGGTCCACCCTTTGAGGAACTCGTCCTTCACAACCGTTGCCGTCAGTCCGACAGCACTCGCACCCTTCCCGGATACATACCTGCTTTTCGGTGCTATTCCCGCCACGTATTTGAGTATCTGGCTTTTTCCGGCTCCCGGGTCACCGACAAGGAGCAGGTGGATGTCCCCACGGCTCCAGGTTCCATCCGGTCGTTGCTTCCTGACACCTCCAAACATCTGCAGGGCTATCGCTTTCTTTATTTCGTTGTGGCCATAGATGCTCGGGGCTATCGAATCCACCACGAGTTTCCACGGGTCGGCCGAGGCGATTTCTTTTATCCTTTTTTCATCCTCTGGCTCTATCTCAATGTCCTGGAACTCCTGGTAGAGAGATTCCAGGTGATTTGCTTCCATGAATATGTCATACCTTTTTCCGCTATCCCCCTGCTTCAGTGACATTTCCTTGAGTATTCCACTCACCCTGATTATGTTCCCGGGCATGAGGTTCCTGCGGAAGGTCGGGTCAACAAGGTCATGCCGCAAAATCACATTGAGTCTGGATGGCTGTTCGGAGCCCTCGAGATTCTCGGGGTTCTCCTCTATTACAACCCTCTGCACGTCTCCAAACTCCTTTCCGACGAGAATGAAATCCTTCCGGTTCTTGCAGGTGAAATTGGGGCACTCCTTTGGTTTCTTGAGGTTGAGTCCTGTCTGGAACATGCTGATTCTTTCCTGGCAGGCCGCGCATTCCCACTCAGTCTTCGCAACTTCCGGTCGGACCTCCGAAGCCTGCCTTATTATCCCCTCGACTGTCACGAACTTCCCGAGCTGTTCGCTCCGAAGGTCCTTTATCTTGAACCAGGTTGACCTTGGGAGGTTCCGGAACCGGACCTTGATGGATTTATCAGAAAGTCCGAGGTCATCTATCGCTTCCTCGAAGGCTTTCAGGACTTCCTCTGCGTTGGCAACGAGTTCATCGCTCAGCTCGTAGTCATACCTGTCGAGCTCTGTGAAATTCACGATTAGCGATTTTTCGCCATGGGAAACGGCCTTCAGGACGTCTTCCAGCAGCACGTCCCTTACAAAGGACTCGACACGGTCAAAAACCTTTTCCCGGTCGAGCCGCTTTGCTGATACAACGGTCTCCACGTGTCACCAACAGGTGCCGATTAAAAATGGAGAGGGGGAACTTGCCAGTATTTCCCATGGAGCATTCACTATTGAGTTATTTTTTTCGGGTGGGGGTGTAGTCCTTCAGCAGCACGGCGCTGACCTGCCCGTCCTGGCCGGGCCTGGAAGTTACACGGGCATAGCCTCTATCCGTCTCAATCACGGAACCCTTGGTGACTATGTTTCTCCTGACGAAGAAAGGATTACACGGATTTTCAACAACCCTTATTATTTTTACCTTCTGGACCTTCTTCCCCGTGGCGAGGTTTGCCATTCCTGCTTTCAGCATCCTGACCTTCCTGTTTCCCCCGCGTGTCCTTATGTTCTTGCGGGTCTCTTCCCCCACCGTTACCGGGACAAACGGCCTTCCAAGGTCTGCCTTTTTCTTCTTGCGGTGGCGTCTTCTACGTCCACCGGTGGGTTTCTTCAGGTCCTTTGTGTGAACTATAGCCATAGGCGTAGTTCTGCCAAGCGATTAAAAAATCTTTGCTCTGCGGGCTTTGAGAGGACAAAGTTTAAAAAAGCGCAACGGAGCTATCCGTAGGTGATATGAATGGCAATTGAGAGACCTTTGGACGCCTTAAACGAGGCTAAAGACAGTCTGGTAGTCGTTGAGCTCAAAAACGGCAACACGGTGAGGGGAAAACTTCTCGCTTTCGATATTCACTTGAATGTCGTTCTGGATGACGCTGAAGAGTTGAAGGATGGTGAGGTCAGCCGCAAGCTCGGTAGAGTGATGGTGCGCGGCGACACCATAGTCCTGATAATACCGTCTAAGTGATTGAAATGAGCAAGGGAACCCCTTCCTTCGGTAAGAGGTCGAGCGGCAGGACGCACGGCATCTGCAGGAGATGCGGCAAGCATAGCTTTAACCTCCGAAAGGGGAAGTGCGGTTCCTGCGGATTTGGAAAGTCCCGGAGGATGAAAAATGTCAGAAAGAAATGATCCCACAAGTGTTTTGCTCCACCCCGTGGGGACTGAGAAAGCCATAAGGCTCCTTGACCAGAACAAGGTCGTGTTTGTGGTGGACCGGAGGGCCGACAAGCAGAAGGTGAGAGAAGCCTTCGAGGCGATGTTCAAGGTGAAGGTGGAACGGGTGAATACCGAGATAACCACCAAGGGTGTCAAGAAAGCCTATATAAAGCTGCGGCCGGATTATAGCGCTGTGGAGGTTGCTACCAACCTCGGGTTACTGTGATGCATATGGGTAAACCACTTATCCAGCAAAGGAGGGGAAAGGGGGCGCCGACATGGCGCAGTCCCAGGCACAGGTATAGCCCTCGCTCCAGTTTCAAGGGCTTCTCGGGAAGGGGAGTCCTCGTGGAACTCATCAGGGATGCATCCAGGACGGCACCGCTGGCGGTTGTGCAGACCGAAGAGGATGTGTTCGTCGTTCCTGCAGCTACGGGGGTCTCTGTTGGTCAGGTGGTTGAAGCCGGTGAGGAAGCTCCAGCCATCCCCGGAAATGTTGTTCCTTTGAAGAATGTTCCTGAGGGTGAAAGGGTGTTTTGCATTGAGCTGGTTCCGGGGGACGGTGGAAAACTTGTCAGGGGGGCGGGTGGTTCTGCGATAGTGATGGGTAAGGACGAGAACAGGATTCGTGTTAAACTGCCGTCCGGGAAGATAAAGCTTCTCCATCCGGAGTGCAGGGCGATTGTTGGCACTGTGGCCGGGACGGGTATCCGGGAAAAGCCAATACTCAAGGCGGGGAAGATGTTTCACATAATGAAGGCCAAGCACAGGTATTGGCCCCGTGTCTCCGCCAGCAGCATGAACGCTTTTGAGCATCCATTCGGGGGAGGCAGGAAACACAGGCATGCTGGCAAGCCGCAGACCTCCCCGAGGAACGCGCCGCCCGGCAGGAAGGTTGGTTATATTGCTGCCAGGAGAACCGGAAGGAAGAGGCGAAAGTGATGGTGAAGAAGTTCAATTACAAGGGGCTGTCGGAGGAGGCTCTGGCGAATATGAGCCTGGAGGATTTTGCCAGGGTCGCCCCTGCGAGGATTCGCAGGGCGCTCAAGAGAGGATTGACCCCCTATCAGAAGAGATTGCTTGAAAGGATAAGGGCGGCCAAGAAGAAGGGGGAAACGAAGCCCCTGAAAACCCACTGCAGGGACATGCCCATAGTCCCGGAGATGCTCGGCCTGACGATAATGGTTCATGCCGGGAAGGAGTATGTGCCTGTGAAGGTGGATGCGGAGAAGCTCGGACACTATCTCGGCGAGTTCGCCCGCACCCGGAAGAGGGTTCAGCACAGTGCCCCCGGTGTCGGAGCGACAAGGAGCAGCAAGTTCATACCGCTGAAGTGATGTGATATGGAAGCCAAGGCGAGACTGTGGAATGTCAATATGTCCCCGAAATACTCGAGGGAGGTAGCTGCAGCCATAAAGGGGATGCCTGTTGAGAGGGCGAGGAAGTTCCTTGAGGCGGTGGCTGCCCAGCAGGAGCTGGTGGTGTTGAGGAGGCACAACAAGGAGGTTCCGCACCACCGGGGGAAGCCGAGTCGCTGTCCTGTGAAGGTTGCCCGGAACTTCCTGAAGCTCCTGGATAATGCCCTTGCCAATGCCCGGTACCTCGGTGCTGATGAGGACAAGCTTCGCATTTCCATGGTGGAAGTTTACAGGGGCAGGCACAAGCGGCCTCTTGGTGCGAAGTCGCTCGGAAGGGTGTCCGTCCGTTCCAGGCGTGCGAGCGTGTTGATGGTTCTGAGGGAGGAGAAAAAATGACGGTGGAGAGATTTTTCATAAATGAGGCAAAGAAGGCTCACGACATAGAAGAATTCTTGAAAAAGGAGCTGGAGGTTGCCGGGTTCAGCCATGCCGAGGTGAAAAAGACCCCTCTCGGGACGCGAATCATAATACACGCTCTCAGGCCCGGGATTGTGATAGGTTCCGGCGGTGACAGCATAAAGAGGCTGACATCCTATGTGAGCTCGAAGTTCGGTGTGGAGAACCCCCACCTTGAGGTCGAGCAGGTAAAGGAGCCTTTCCTTGACCCTCATATTGTTGCCTGGAGAATCGCCCGCTCTCTTGAGCGTGGCGGGTATTTCAAGAGGATTGCTAACATAATGGTTACAAGGATAATGCAATCCGGGGCGAAGGGAGTCGAGGTGCGGCTGAGCGGTAAGCTCCCGAGTGCCAGGGCCAAGACATGGAAGTTTGTCGCCGGGAAGCTGAGAAAATGCGGTCAGGAGGCTGTTGATCAGGTGGAGGTGGCGTATTCCGAGGCCATGACAAAGCTGGGAATTGTGGGCGTCCGGGTGGCGATACTTCCCCCTGATGCGGATTTCAGCGATGAAATCAAGAAGAAGTTTGCAGAGGAGAAGGAGGAGCCCGCCAAGGTGGAGGTTGCTCCTGAGGTTGAGGGTGCCGATCTGGAGGAGATCCCGGAAGATGAGGTTGTCCCTGAGG
>Ga0190334_1000675_pt1 | contig 16114 bp, 17 predicted proteins | sample 48720478_MG_FD_161270 | JGI IMG/M metagenome (GOLD analysis project Ga0190334, IMG submission 161270) | Hydrothermal vent sediment bacterial communities from Southern Trench, Guaymas Basin, Mexico - 4872-04-7-8_MG | ecosystem: Environmental > Aquatic > Marine > Hydrothermal vents > Sediment ...
TCCTCCAAGAATAACCCTTGATTTAAGTGATATAAATAATCCTCACGCAAATATTTCTAGCCTGGTTTTAACAGTTACTTCAAAAGATGAGACGCGGGTGATTAATTTCTCAGAAGGCACATTGATGTTAGATGACTCCTTAACAGAGTTTGTTCCTCCTATTCTGAAATGGATGGAGTGTAATGCAGGATTCTTATCTCAGAAGTTTGCGCAGTTTAATGATAATAAGCCTTGCAGGCTTGCTGGTTGTTGTTGTGGCCAACCAGAGTATGTAGATACTATATTAGACCAGTTGCACTCCGAAGGCGATATTTATTCTGATGATGTTAAAGACATTATTAACTCTTCATTGTCAGTACTGAACAACCTATTTGGAGGTGCTACAAGCTGTACAGACACAGGCTCCTATACGAGTAACATAACCTGTTCTGTTGATTACGGAAACTCCATCCTTCATATTGAGAACACTCCCTTTATTGATTATTATAAGACTGATTGTGAACTCTTATGCTCATTCTCTACTGAGAAAGGAGGCACCCTTGTAGACTGGAGTGATGAGACTAATACCCTTCCAGAAACCTGCCCGACTCACAGAGCCAGACTAGATGTAGAAACAGGAATAAGCCCGGATATGGGTGACTTATTAGACAAAACAGAACAGTTAAGAAACGACCAAGACCTTAATGGCAAAGTCCTTTTCTATTTGGCTGCTCTGCACAGAAAAACAGCTGGTAATCTACGCATTGTTTGTACTGATAAGAACAAGCCTTATACCAACCCCTTTGTTTTTAGGGTGCAGTTCAGGCTTAAGTATCATTGTACTTATCCCCCAATACCAAGTACATTGGCTCCTGATGACATGCTTTGCGGCCCACCACTACCACCCCTCCCCCTTCCTTGTGAGACTCCTGGGGAGGAGTGTAAGTATCAGGGGTGTCGTGTATGGTATTGTGATGAGAATTTAGCTTGCACTATTCAGGGACCTATTGATGCTGCTGTTGGTCGTGCTTGTGGTAAGTATGAGGAGTGCGGCGCAACTTGTGATGAGAATGGTAATTGTGTAGGTGGGAGTGGAAGACCCTGTCATGCAAGTGCGTGTGATGGTACACTCTACCCTGGTGTTTGTTCTGATGATGGAAGTAAGTGTAATGCACATATTCCTGCTATGAAGTGTTGTAGTGGAGTCAGATGCCCTGATGTGAGTTATATTTGCTGCGACGGTGTTTGTATGAACCCGGGCTTGACGTGTTCAGGAAAAGTAAATTAGGCAAGCAAGTAGATAAGCAAGTAGAGACAAGTAATAAAAGCAAGGTAGATTATGAGTAATTAATTATGATTAAATTAAGCTAATTATGATTAAATTAAGCGTGTGAATGATAATGCCGCTCACAGATGATATAGTTGCAATAATAATCCTTGTCATAGTACTAATCCTTGCTTCAGTTCTTTTTACACAGAAGATTATTACGTCTGAAACAGCATCTGCTACTTCAAAACACGAGGCTTTTCTAGAGGATTACTATTCCACTGCGATTAATTCTTTTATGCACCTAACAGATAATATTACTCATAAGCAGTTTAATGTGGTTCTGGGTGATTACTACCTGCTCGGAAGATACATTGGTAATCCCCATGACCCAGCTCTTCTTAAGCACCAGGTAGAAGCTGCTCTTAATAATACCCTTGGACAAAACAATTATTATATGAACCTGACTCCTGTGATGACTAAGAGCATTATTAGTTTTGTGATTGACGGCTCTGACAGTCTTAGTAATGAACGCAAGATTCTTGGCAGTGGTATGCAAACATTTATTAGTAATCTAAACCAGATTTTTATAATACCACCTGAGATAAAGATTTATATTCTTACTGATAAGCCTGAGACTACTATGTGTGCTCCCTTCCCAGATATACAAAGCCTTAATTGCAAGGCAGTTGGTTTTGACGAGTTGTACTCCCAAGGACACTTTGATGTACAGCCCCCTTCTTTTGGGCATGGTTCTTATGCTGAGTGGGAGCAAAACAATCCTTACACTCTTAATTACAAGTACTTCTTTTTTTCTGCTGACTGGGTTGCAGGCACTATTTATGCTACCAAGAAATTTATTGATGAGGGCTATCAAAGAGCAGGTTTGTCCCTGAACATAGTGATTCCTGTGTCTGACAAGCTCTCAACCAACTCTATTGCTACTGAATGCTTTAATTTAGAAGACCGTTCGGACTATATTGTATGTTCGCTTTGTAACAATGATTGTAGTAGTGCTGCTGCAAGGTCACGAACATATCTTAATGAGGATACTTACACCTTCTTAAATAATCATAACACAATTGTTATTCCTTTACAAAGCACAAGGTGCAGTTTTAATTATGATCCTAGCTGGAATTATCTTCAGCCCTCAGATTACACTAACCAGTACGTGAGTATCACCAAGGGCTTTCCTGTTACTCCTGACCTTTGCAGTAAACCAGGATGTGCAGGGTGCAGTCCAGGCCCTCCAGGAGAGTTTTGTTTTCATAAAAACTGTGAGGGAGAAGTAACAGCTCAGATGAATGAGCTTGCTACTAGGACCGGAGGTCAACTGTTTAACATGGAGGATATTTCAGGTGATTTAGCAGCTCAGCTCAGTAATATAATTGAAGATGCGGTTAATAATTATTATTTAGAATTCGGAAGTTTTGATCCTGAGAGACAAAGGTATGTTATTGAGAGGAACATCCTTCTTCCTTCTTCTGTTACTACAAAAATGTCCTTAGTAGTGTATAAGGATCCTTATGAGGACTAATTAGTTTTTAGGTAATTTTGTTTTTAGGAAGTTAAGAACTAGGGGAAAAGGTGAGATAAAGAAATGATTTATAAAAAACCAAGGAAAAAAGCAGACGTTGCATCCCCTGTTTTTATGTGGATTACTATCATACTTGTTCTTCTTATTACTGGCTTCTGGTTTATGAGACAGTTAAGACCATTATATATGGAGTCCCAGAAATCAAGATTTGATATTGAGCAGATAAAAACAGCAGCAAGCAATGCCTGTAACAGCGCCACTTATTTCAAGCAGTATAATCCTAGAGTAGAGAAAGGTGTGTTAACCATAAATAGTACACACGCATGTATTAATGTGTCAGGCTTAATTAACTGCATTACCTTTTTTTGTCCTATTAGTAATAATCTTATAGAAAACCTTGCTAATATAACCTTTATTTACATTGTTAAAGAGGGTCAAGACATAAATCTTTATACTGACAAGACCATAGGAGATTTAAGGGATAAATACATGAGTAATGAGTAAGGCAGGTTGAGACATGACTAATTAATAGTTGATAGCACGATTATTATGGGCGAGTATTATGGCAGGTAAACCTGGGTGTAAGAAAGGATTCTTTTCTATAATATCAACATTTTTCTTAGTTATAATTATTGTTTTTGTCTTGCTTAGCTTTATTGCTTTTTATTCACTATTGTTTGGAATCAGAGGGGGTGCAATTCAGAACACAGAAAGAATGAGTAATGCGAAGATATTCAAAGATAACTTGTTCCTATGCCATGGAACCCCTTACCTCTTAGAAGAGAAACTTAACTCTGATGTGTGTGATTCTCTTTCAGGAGTCAAGGGGTATAAAGTAATTCAAAAACCTTTTTTTGGCTGTGAATACAAAGAGTTCATAAAAGGGGTTGTTGATGACCCGAATAGTTTTAAGTATCCTTACAGGGCTTCAGTGCGTCAGAATGATTCTGACATGTCCTGTCTTGCAGACCTCATAGTATATGTGGACTAATCATACTAATCCTAGTTATAACTTTTTAATCTCTAACTGTTGTGTTATGGGATTGCAAGAAATAGTTACTACAGCAGGTCCTGTTAATGGTTCTGGATATAAAACAACATCCTCTTCTGAACCACAATTATTACTCTCAGAATGGATTGAATAACACAGATTTAGCTTCACATAAGTTTTGAACAAATCAGCTATTGTAGTTGAGTTAGAGTCTTCCACATAAACAGTAAGGCTTGAATTCTGAGCTCCAAAACCACAGTCCTCCCACACCTTATAAGCAGTAATGGCTAATTCATCACTAGTAATCTTATCATATTTTAAGGTTTTCTCGCCAGTAAAGACTTTCTGAATTTTATCATACATTTTATTAGGGTTAATCCCTGCGATGAACATGATTATAAGGCCGCCTATAATAATAGCAACCCCGATGTATACAACAACCTCAACAGTTTGCATGATTCCTACCTATTAAAGATTATTTATGATAATAATGTATTTACCATACTAATGATTATAAAAATTGCAATTATTGAAACAACAACCGCAACAATCATCATTATAGTTTTAGACATGATTATATTATTACCAAAATAAGTTTATAAAACTTTCTAAAAACTATTTTCTAGTTCATAATAACAATTCAGAATAGTCCATCTGCTTTACTTTTCCAAAAGCTTCATCAAAATTTCCTGCTTTCTCTTTTAGAACAGAAAGCATCTTCTTAAAAGTATCATGAGTTACTAAGTCCTTAACTCTGTCTAGAGGAGCATTTCTTAAAAGCTTAAACAAGTTCCTCTTAGGCCTGTGGTTTGCATAAGGACAGTTACAAAGAATAGCAGGAATACCTGCTCTCTTCAGAATATTATTTATTTCTAATCTGTTAAACACCAGCATTGGCTTGATAAGAATGATGCCTGAGTTAAGCTCCAGCTTTGGGAAGAACCTTGAGAAGTGCTCTAAATCATCATCCCTAATAATAATGTTACTCAGATTATCATAATCCAAGCCTCTCCCGACCAGTTCATTAGGACTAATACTGAAGAACTCAATAAAATAAGCTAATAAGTCATAATTATTATGCCCTGTTGCAATAATTATGCTGTCTCCTCCTTTCTTAGCAACTATTTCAGCAATTGCTCTTCTACGAACCTGTTTGCATAACAAGCAAGGATTATCTGTTTTTTCAAGCATCTCATAACTCGTCTCAGGAATCCTGGATTTAAAAGGAGCAAATTCCTTACTAATCCTCATTATTTTGTTATTAATCTCCTCTATATTACTTCCAAAAACCATTTGTGGGAAAACAACATTAATATACTCTAATTCCAAATCAGGTCTTTTCTTTGCATACTCTCTGAATAAATAACTCATAGCACCGGAGTCCTTACCACCAGAATCAAGAACAAACACAAAAGCATTTTCAGGTATTAAGTCGTACCTAGAAATATGTTTTTCAAAAATCTTTAGATAATCATTTAAATCCATTGTTTTTCTGTTGTGGAGCAACTACTTAATTATTTTCTCTTACCTCTCCCTCTTTCTCTTCTTCTAATTCCTCATTCATTCCTTTATAAGTCTCTTGTATCTCTTTTTTCTCTTTCCCCAGTTCCTCCTCTATTTTTTCGATTTCCTTTTGTGCTTCCCCTTCTTTTATCTCTTCTTCTCCTTCTTTACTTTCTTCTTCTCCTACTTCTCTATTTAATTCTTCTTGCCTCCTAAACAACTCATCCTGGTCAAACTCATCATTCCTCTTGCTAAGCTCACTGATTCTCTCATCAATCTTCTTTAAGAACTCACCGTCAGGCTTATTATTCTCAATGCTTACTTTCTCTTTTTCCTCTCCTTCAAGAACCTCCACAACCTCTAAGCCTCTAAGCTTATGCTTCTCTTTTTCCTCTTCTCTCTTCACTTCTTCAGCAGGGATATCCACCACATTCAGGCTTCCAATCTTTTTAGGAGTCTTTTTCTCAGGAACCCTTACCTCTTTTAAGGCTTCTTTTATATCCTTTTCACCAGCAACATCGAAGTACTTAAAGAACTTAGGTGTGAGGCTAAGCCTAAAACTCCTACCCGCTTTTCTCTTCTCCACAAATTCCTCTTTAACAAGCATTCCAATGTGCTCATAAGCATTTGTGCCTCTTATTTTAATAACCTCTGCCTGAATAATAGGAGCCTTATAAGCAATAACAGCTAGTGTTTCAAGAACAGGGAAAGGAAGCTCTGTGTCAGCAACAATCTTTGTAACAAGATTCATGTACTTCTCACGAACATTAAGCTTCCAATTACTACCACTATGAACAAGCATAAGACTAGTATCCCTATCATCATACTCTTTTTTAAGAGTCTCCAAAGCCACTCTAACATCATCCTCAGAGCTATTAGTAAGCTCTGCGAGCTCATTCTCACTCATTACCTTCCCTGATGAAAAAAGCAAGGACTCAACTTCCTTTTTTAACTCCATACTTATCCACTCCTCTTTTAAAATATTCAATCCCTTTTTTCTCAAGCTTCCCCTTCTTTACCAGACTCTTAAAAAAGGGTTCTAGCTGTTTCTTTTGTATACCTATCTTCTTGCTAATCTCATCTGGTGTGTGGTAATGCTCAGCAGCAAGGAGTATAGCATTCTGTATCAGAGCATTCATTCCCTTACTAACAGCATCCTTATATACATTCGCCTGCCTTACAGCATGAGAAACCTCATGCAGCTTTGCCACTAAGTCATTAAGCCAGTTAGTAAGGTCTTTTTCTTTAAACTTTAATTCTGCAGGAGCAATAATCTCAATGCTTGCAGGCATGAAATTAATGCAGAGCCAGACAAATTTATCAAGATTATCTACTAACATTTCAGTATCAGCATAAACCCCCCAGAGTCCCCCTTCTATTTGCTCGGGCTCACCGAACTCCTCACTAAGAATAGTAATCTGGGAATCATTCTTAATATTATTAACAAAACCTCTGATTGTTTTCTCAATGTGCTCCTTTGGATTACCAATTAATTCAAAAGACACGTATGCTAGGATTGCGCCTTTTTTTATTTTCTTTTGTATCTCTTCATCTTTCATATCTTGTTCTGAATTAGACAGGATATTTAAATTTATCGCCTCTCAGAAAAGATTAATCGGACTATTATAAGTGTTAATATTAATATTAAGAGGTAAGGAGTATATCTTAGAATCCTGGTATTATCTGATTCATACACAACCCGCCCACTAATAGGCTTTAAAGAATAATTAACTCTGGTGTTTGATTCTTTGCTTGTCTCCTTACTTACCTCTTTACCTGTCTTATTATCTTTTTCTAATAATAAACTGCTTGTTAGACTGGTTTTCTCTTTCTCTTCTTCTAGTTCAACAAGCAGGCTTTTTGTATCAATAATTTTTCCATCCTTTCTTAGTTCAAGAACAAACAAATTAGTGCCAGGCTCAGAATCAGCAATGAACTTGACTTTCTTAGAATCATTAACTGTTCTATTCTGCTCTCCTTTTTTGCTTATCAAGACTAAATCATAAACCAAATCATGAGTAGCATTAATCTTCACATTAGCATAAAGATTAATACGCTCCTTATACTTTTTACTTATTGTATAAAAAGAAGTTATTTCTCCGTTCTCCTTAATTTCTTCTTTACAAACACCTTTTTTATTCCTCTTAATTTCTATTTCTTCATTGGTTTTTTTGCCAAGCCCATCAACCACAAGGTTATAAGTGCCATCACTAAATTCATAATTACAATTAGGCTTTAAGAATACCTTTACAGTGAGGTTATAGTCATAATCCTTCTTATTCAGATAAAACCTTGTCTCCTCACTCACTCTTTTATTGTTCTTCTCAACAAAGAGCTTAATCATACTCTTACTAGTGTCACCCTTATGAATGCTCAGCTTAACCTTGAAATCATCCCCAAAACTAAGCGTTCGTGTTCCCGGGAGATAGATATAATCAATACTGATGCTTGAATCAGTATCATCATCCCTCCCAATGCTTGCTTCATCTTTTTTTATAATAATCATCTTCTCATTCTCAAGCACTGAATTAGAATTATTACATGCAACAAAGACAAGCCTGTTCTTCACAATGAAAACCCTGTCCTTCTCAACAATCTTGGGCGTATAGGCTTTTTGATTAGTATTACTCGTATTGTACCTCTTCTTCACATAATTACCAAACAAGTCCTCCACCCAGTACTCAATCAGGTATGGGAAGCTCTTATTACTAATACTGTTCTTAATCTTAACTTCCTCCCTGTTTAAGTATATGTCCTTATTAGTGCTGAGATTAAGCTCAATAAAACAGGGGATACTAAGAGGGTTAATAACCACTAAGTCCTTGCACACACTTATGGATGTGTTAAGGACGATTCCGCACAGAGTATAATTACCTGTTCTTTCAAAAAATAATTTGCCTGTATTAGCTGAGGAATAATAATTAATTGTCTTGTTAAAATAATCTTCTTTTACCAAAGAATTATTCTGTGTAACATTGTACTTAACAATTACAAAAACAAAATCCTCTTCTCCTAGTGCGTGGTTAAGATTGCTTATCTTGAATAATGAGTTATAAACCGAGCCTAGAAAAAGGGTTTCTGGTATTATTATTTCAAGTTTTAGTCCTGCTGTTTTGTCTTCTTGAGATGTATTGTCCTGTGTTTGATTTGTTGTGCGGTTTATTGTTTCATTTATTATATCATTAACACTCTCTCCTAATTTGATACAATTCTCTCTGCCAGGACTACCTCCTGCTTTGCATGACTCTTGCCAGGAATTATTAACTAATTCTAATGAGTAGCCATTATTGTTTGCAAGACTACCATTATAACTCATAGAATCAATTAATGTGTTGTTATAATAAAGAAGTATTGTATCACCCTCATTATTAAGATTATTACCAATAGTACTACCAGCAGAGTATATGCTGCAGTTAATGCTTGTATAGTTAAAGCCTTCCTCAACTATCAAACTAATATTCCTATTAACAAACCTAATCAACTCAAGAGAATCATTACTAGCAGGGTCTCCAATAATATACCCTGATAAATTATTTGTTCCGAGTATCTCAACAAACTCCTTATTATTATCAGACCCAATAGGATTATACATCACCTCATTGATACGGATTGCCAGAGCAAGCGATATTACTAATATTACTGACATTACTAACAATACTACTAGCAAATAATACCTGGGTTTTTTCATTAAACCAGCTCTAAAACAAGTTATTTATATACTCTGTACCTTAAAAATCATAGGATAAAATTTGTTTTTCGTAGAATATTCGGAGAGTAAGGTGCGTGAAGCACATTCACTTCTTTTGATATAATAATAACAGGTATTACTCCCACACCCCAGCAATCTCTTTATTACACTCAGGACACCTGCCTCTTACTAGCTTATTATTAATAAGACTTAGCATGTTCCTCTGAATAACAAGGGTTTTGCACTTCGGACAGTGCGTATTACTCTCACCCCCAATATTTCCAAGGTACACATAATCCAAGTATTTCTCTGCAATCTCCTTTGCTTTTTCAAGAGTTCTAAGAGGGGTTGGCTCTGCATCTGTCATCTTATAATCAGGATGAAACCTTGAGAAGTGCAGAGGAACATCCCTGCCAAGCTCTTGTGCAATCCACTTACACATCGCCTCTATCTTCTTAAAATCATCATTAAGCCCTGGCACTACGAGATTGGTTATTTCAAGCCAGACCCCTTCCTCTTTTAGAATCTTAAGAGTCTTCATTACTGGCTCAAGAGTCCCCTTACATACTTTCTGGTAAAAATCATTAGTAAAGGCTTTTAAATCAATATTAGCCCCGTCCAACACCTTACATAACTCTCTAAGAGGCTTTTCACTGATATAGCCGTTGCTCACAATAGTATTCTTAATCCCTTCTTTTCTTGCCAGCCTAGCAATATCAAGCATGTACTCATAAAAGATGGTGGGCTCAGTATAGGTATAACTTATAATATTACAATTATTCTCTTTGCAGAGCTCAATCACTCTTCCAGGCTTTAGCTCTTCATACTGCTTGTCAATGTTACTAGCATCTGCCTTGCTAATCTGCCAGTTCTGGCAGAAACCACAAAAGAAGTTACACCCAATAGTAGCAATACTAAAAGCCCTTGCTCCAGGCAAGAAATGATATAAAGGCTTTTTCTCAATAGGGTCAACATGCACAGCACAGGGCTTAGCATAAACAAGAGAGTATAATTTGCCATTAATATTCTTTCTTACACCGCACAAACCCCTATTATCAGGCTTAATAATGCAGAGCCTCGGGCAGAGCTCGCACTTAACCATTCTGTTCCTAAGCTTATTATAATACAATGCTTCCTTCATGAAAATAGCTAATCATGCATAGTTTTAATGTTTTTTTATAAGCTTAATAAAATATGAGGGAATAAAGGAAAAAAATAAAAATCATCACTGAATAATTATTTGATAATAGTAAGATTTAAATACTTTGGAGCATAAAAATCATATAAAAAAGAGGTGGGATATGAAGTTGTTTCATTTTAAGAAAAAGAAAGACATACCTTCATCCTCTCAGCCTTCTAAAGGAGAAGTAACTGATTTTGATAATATACTGGCAGATATACCCCCAGCACCACCACGCCCTGATAAACCAGAGCTAAGTAGAGTAGAAGCTCAGCCTGTTCCTCAGCAAAAAGAACAAGCCAAAGACCAAGTACTGCAAAAGACAAAGGAAGAACCAATTCAAGTTTCTCAACAGCCTCTGCCTGCTAAGCCTATTAGAAAGCCATCTCAAGAAGAACTAAAAGGAAAAGAAGTAACAAGAAGTGAAGTGCCTGCTTTTGAACTATCCAAGGAACTCAAGCAAGACAAACAAGAGCCACAGGCACCTACTCCGGCAGTTGAAGAAGGCTTTGAACTCCCTGACTTTGACGACCATGAAATCAAAGAGTTCGAAGAACTAAGAACCAGGAAAGAAGTTAAAAAGAAACCAGAACCACCAGAGCCTGTCACATATCCAGAACCAGAAAAACCCGTGATAATACCAGAATGGAAATTTATTAGTATTGAAAGATATATTAATATAAGAGAAAATATTAATAAAATAAAACTTGTTTCTAGTGATACACAAAGAATAATAGATGAGCATGCGCTTACAAGCAAAGCCGAGGATAATAAATATAAGTCTTTGACAAAAGAGCTTAATAGTATTCAGAATAAATTAATACTTATTGATAATAAGTTATTTAAGAGTATATAACTCTAATATTCAGAGGTGAACAAATGATAAAAGAATCAAATCCTGTGTTTGTTAATATTGATAAGTACAAGGAAATACTTAGTATAGTGGAGGTTATTAATAAGAAAGTAATAAATGTTAAACAACTCCTCTCAGAATTAGAGGAGTTAAAAAACAAGGAAGAAGAAGAAATTATGAACTGGGATAAGAATATGGATGAAATCGCTCACAAAGTAGAATCTCTAAAAGAAGAACTATCTGCGGAGTAAATAATGCGTAAATAAGGAGTGAATATATTAGAATGCCTAAGAAAACATCAGAGCAACAAGAGTTTTTTATGCGTATAAATAATCCAAATACTTTCAGAAGGAATCTTTTGGAAGCTTCAAAAGACACTCTGAACATACTGAAACAAATCTATAATGTAAGGCAGATAAGAGAGGTAAAGCAGGAATTAATAAATAGGATAAACAAAGAAATAGGAGAATTAAAGGTTCTTGTACAGAAGATTGATGAGCTAATGCCTCAGCATACTAAAGAAGAGTTAATAAAGAAATTTCCAGAACTCAGTTTTAAGAAAAAATCCAAGGAGGTAGTAGTCCCTGAGAGAACAATGGAGAAAGCAAAACCCAAGGCAAAACCCGGGGTTGAGAAGCATGTTTCTGAGATTGAGAAGCTGAGCAAAGCCATTGATGAAGTGCAGAAGAGGCTTCAGAACCTTTGATTATCCTTAAAATAATAAATCTTTTAAACACAAAACCACTTCTAAGAACTTCTAAATAAAATAAGTGCGGGCGTGCCGGAGTGGCCAAACCCTTATGGGAGGCTAAACGGGACAGACTCAAGGCAGCTTGAGTGTTGAGACCTTATTGGTCAATGAAATACTGTGGGCCATCTGTTGGCTTAGACAAGGCTTGGCCTTGGCAGGACAAGATGCCAGTCTTGGAGTAGTGCCTACGCAGGTTCGAATCCTGCCACCCGCATTCTTTTCCTAACCCAAACCTTTAAATACTCTTTAATGGGTTTAATTCTTTAATATGGGCTTACAAATAATAACTGTTGGCGGCTACTCTGAGATTGGCAGGAACTGCACCCTTGTAAAAGTTGATGACGAAGCTATTATTCTTGATATGGGCTTGCATATGGATAACTATATTGCTTATACAGAGGAAAGAGAAGAACTTCATAGCGAAAAGGACATGTCAGCAGACACCTTAATAAAGGTAAGGGCTGTTCCAAACATATATCAAATCCAAGATTTATGGCTGAAAGTAAAGGCTGTATGTATCAGTCATGCCCATCTTGACCATGTTGGTGCTGTGCCTTTTATTAGTAACAAGTTCAAGGCAGATATTCATTGCACAAGATACACAGCAGAAGTATTAGGTGCTATTCTAAGAGATGAGAAGATAAGCCTTAGAAACAATATTATTCCTCATCCTGTTAATTCAAAATTCAGGGTTTCAAAGAAGATAACTGTTGAGTTTATTAATATGACTCATTCCATACCACAGACAGTAATTATTGCAGTGCACACACCTTATGGTGTTCTTGTTTATGCTAATGATTTCAAGCTTGACAATGCACCTACTCTTGGAGAAAAGCCAAATTATAAAAGGCTGAAAAAACTTGGTGAAAAAGGAGTGAAGATTCTAATACTTGATTCTCTTTACGCAGCTACTCCTATGAAAACACCCAGTGAGAGTATAGCAAGGGAAATGCTTAAGGATGTGCTTCTGGGTGTGGATTCAAAGGGTAAAGCCATTATTATAACAACCTTTTCAAGCCACATTGCAAGGCTTAAGACCATAACAGAGCTTGGAAAAAAGCTTAGGAGGAGGATTGTATTCATAGGCAGGTCTCTTTTCAAATACTTAAGTGCTGCTGAAAGAGCAGGAATCATTAGTTTTTCAAAAAAAACAGGGTTTGTTAGGTATGGTAACAAAGTGAAGAAGTTCTTTAAGAAAATTAAGCATCCTGAAAAATACTTATTCATAGTCACTGGTCATCAGGGAGAACCAGGAGCAGTGCTGCCAAGAATGGTATACCAGCATCTTTATCACTTCAGAAAGGAAGACCATGTTATTTTCTCATGCAGTATAATCCCTGTTGAAGCCAATATTAGGAACAGAGGTAGGTTAGATACTGAGCTAAAAAGGAAGAAGATAAGGCTTTTTACAGATGTGCATGTTTCTGGGCATGCATTTAGAGAAGACCATAGAGACCTGATAAAAATGCTCAAGTCAAAATATATAATACCAACTCATGCTGATGTAAAAAGACTTAGAGCAATGAAAGAACTAGCAATAGAGATAGGTTATAAGCCCGACAAAATAAAGATACTGAAGAATGGGATGCAGGTTAGTTTCTGAGAATAGTTAATCCTAACTCCTACCACCTACCACAAAACTTATATATTAGTGCTCTGTCTCTTTTTTACAAAGACTTAAGGGGGATTTAATATGAAACTCACACTCGCAGATCCAAAATACTTAAAGGAGAGCGTATCCATTATCTCTGACTTAGTAACAGAAGGAATCTTTAAGATTACACCTGATAATATTGAGCTAATAGCCATGGACCCTGCTAATGTGGCAATGGTTGTGTTCAAGCTTATGGGAAGCACCTTCACAGAGTATGATGTTAAGAAACAAGAGTTTTTAGGCATAAATCTTAATAATCTTAAACAAGTACTTAAAAGGGCAAAGACTAATGACAACATAACCCTGGAGGTCGAGGAGAACAAACTCAAAGTCACTCTTAAAGGGACAAGCACAAGAACATTTCACTTACCCCTTATTGATGTCGAGGAGAAAGAACAGAAAGTGCCTGACCTCAAATTCACAGTAACTATAACCACTGACTCAGGCATTCTTAATGAGGCAATAGAAGACGCGGATATTGTAGGTGAATCAGTAATCTTCATAGCTGACCCTAAGCGCTTTGTTGTGAGTGCGACAGGCGACCTTAACAAGGCTAATATTGATATTGATGCTGGTGATGGTACTAAGATAACAGCCACTGACAAGGTAAAATCCAAGTACTCAATAGAATACCTTAAGAAGATGATACAGGGCAGCAAGCTCAGTGACAAGGTAAAAATAGAGTTTGCCAAGGATTACCCTTTAAAACTAGAGTATTTGGAGAAGAACAAGGTTCAACTAGTATTTATTCTTGCACCAAGAGTTGATAATGACTGATGGCCAAGCAAAAAAACAACCAAAACTTGAGAAAACCAGAGATAACCAAGGACATGCTTATTGGTGATATTACTTCTAAGTATCCTGAAACAGCTAAGATTATGTTCAAGCATGGCTTGCATTGTGTTGGTTGTGGTATGGTGGCTTTTGAGAGTCTGGAGCAGGGCTGTAAGGCACATGGTATGAGTGATAAACAAGTTGACAAGCTGGTTAAGGAGATGAATAGGGTTGTTAGGAAGAAGAATTAGAATCTTTTTTTACGATATTCTCAAGATGTTCTATTTTTACTTTAGGTCCATAAGGAAGTATTTTTTTGCTTTTTCTTATAAGTTCTTTAGCATGTTTCCCTTTAATACCTAGTTCCATAGCTCTAAATCCAAGGTATGTTAATACTTGGGGTGATGCTCCACATGCTATTGTAACTCCTATATCTCCTTTACTGATTAAGGCTCCTGCGATTCCTGCAAAACAAGATAGTGGGACTTCGCAAAATCCTAAAATTATCTCAGCTAGTGTTGGCTTAAAGAAATCCGTAAGTCTGTATGTATAATCTCGGATTTCTCTTTTTCCCTCATACTCTATTATAAATTTTTGGTTTTCCCAGTATGTTTTCATTTTTCATATAGTCTCAGTGCTTCTAAACAAAAAATTGATGTTGCAGCTTTGGAGCCAAAAACATGGTTCAGCCTTTTGTGTTGGTAGAATGGATATGCTTCCCAGATTTGGTCTCTAGATGAGGCAATTATTTTTTCAATTCCTTTCTTAATTTCTTTTCCTTTATAACCTGTTTTCAGTAATGCTCCTAACATAAAGGCGGTTTCTAATACGTTTCTTGCAGAGTAATTTTTCATTTTTCCTATTAACTTACTTATTACTTTTTGTGAGAAAAGATTTCTATCCAAGTTAATGATATCTGCAAGGATATTTGAAAAAAGGGCGTGGGAGAGATAAAACCTTGATCTTTCTTTGAAATCCTTGTCAAATCTTTCTGATATGATAAACTTAGTTAAATATGCTTGTATCCCTTTTACTATTTCATCTTTCTTGCTTCTTTTATTTTTCAGATAAAGAAGGTAAGAATATAGTACTGTGGAATTCACAACAGGGTCTATCTCATTATGTTCTTTAAAACCATAATCTCTTGCAAAGGTAAATATTCCTTTTTCTTTTCTTGTTTTGTCTAGTATTGGTTTGAAGTTATCTCCTATCCAGAACAAATCCTTTGACAGAATTTTAGTATAGTTCTGGTTAAATAACTCAAAAGGGTATTTATTATATTTCTTAAAGTAGTTTATTAGTCCCGGAGTATACTCTTTTGCGGTTTCAATAATTGCAATAGCTCTCGCTGTGTCATCATGGTCTGGAGGATAGATATAGTCTGGTCTCTTAGGATTTTTTAACCACCTCCATAAGTAGAAATCATTATATTTTATCGCATTATCTAGAATTACTTTAAGCCCATGTTTAAATGAGGATACTGCTTTTGGAGTAGTTTTGAATAACCGTAATAGTTTTTCAATAATAAAGGAATGCAAACCAATGTTCTCTATTCTTGTTGCTTTTTCTTGTTCTATTGGGCTTGAAAGGTCTTTTTTGTTATCAGCCCTGTAAGTCGGGAAAAGTCCATCTTTAGTTTGCTCTTCTAAAAGCCTTTCTAAATACTTCTCCAAATTTGTTACTCTCATAAAGTAGTCATAAAATACCACGGGTATTTAAATTTTAGTTGTTATTTAAAATAACAACATTTATAAATGATTTGATATAGCTCTAACTCATGCAAAGCTTTGAAGACCAATTAAGAAGAGCAGGACTCACAGGAAACGAATCCAAAGTATACTTAGAGTTACTAAGATTAGGAGAACTTTCTGCCAATCAAATAGCTAAAAAATTAGGTATGGACAGAACCTTATCTTACACAGTTCTTAACCACCTGA
>Ga0190334_1000676_pt1 | contig 16095 bp, 16 predicted proteins | sample 48720478_MG_FD_161270 | JGI IMG/M metagenome (GOLD analysis project Ga0190334, IMG submission 161270) | Hydrothermal vent sediment bacterial communities from Southern Trench, Guaymas Basin, Mexico - 4872-04-7-8_MG | ecosystem: Environmental > Aquatic > Marine > Hydrothermal vents > Sediment ...
CATGCCAACTGGCAAAATTTATCATAAATATGAAAATATAATAAAAGATCTTGCCAAAAAATATAATTCTCCAACATTTGAACCGCATGTTACTTTAATTGGAACTATTAAAGACAAAGATGTTTTTGAAAAAACTTCTCTATTAAGTAAAAAGATTAAACCTTTTACTATAAAAATAATAAAAGCTTCTTACATGTTTGACTATTACAGGTGTGTGTTAGCATTAGCAGAACCAAACAAAGAAATAATGGAAGCTGCAAAAACCGCCAGAGAATTATTTACTGATTACAATAAAAGAGAATACATACCTCACTTAAGTTTATTATATGGAAATTTTTCTGAAGAGATTAAACAAAAGATAGTAAATGAACTAGGAGATTTATCAGTTGAATTTAAAGTTAATAAAATACATTTAGTTACTAGCGGAGATATCCCTGAAAAATGGTCTGTTGTGAAAGAATATAAACTGGGATAAAATTTAAAAGAATTACATGTTTTCTTGGTTTCTGACGCGGAGTTGCCGGTTATGAAAATTAGAAATTTTCAAATCCTCAACTCCTTACTTCATGCGGAGTTGCCGGAGTGGTCAAGCGTAAAAGCCATGGTTTTTACTGTGGTCCTTACGGACCAAACGGGACAGAGTTTTATGTCCCAGTGGCATTAGACGTCCATACTCAAGTCATAGAGTAATGAGGTTTCCATAAGAAATCAATGAAATACTCCCGTGAGCCATCTGTTGGCTTAGTGCCTACGCAGGTTCAAATCCTGCACTCCGCATTATTCTAAACCATAACTATCCACAAATCCCCTAATGATAGAATAATCTTTCAAATAATTATATCCTTTTTTTGTTAATATATAACGTTTCTTACCTTTTTTAGTTAATTTTTCTTCAATCAATTTTTTTTTAACTAATTCAGTTGTATATTCTTTCAGCATAACATGTGATAAATTAGCTTTATACATTATATGGGTTGGCTTAACTTTCTCGCCTTTTTCTCGAAGAATTTCAAGAATATCTTTAATTATTTCTAACTTATCGCGCTTTTTACTCATTTTATTATTAAGATTAAATTAAACAATATTAAGCTATATGCTATGAAATTAAACACATGAGCTGTAAAATATATGTTTGGGTTGGCGCCCATGAAAAGAAAAATTAGCTGTGCTAACAACAAAAAAAAGAAAGCTAACATTATTAAAAGAGGTTTCTTTTTTTTATGTTCCAAATAATTTAAGAAAGAATGGTGAAAAACAAAAAATAAGTAGAAAGAAGTTATCATGAAAAAGCCCAATAACAAAAGTCTTTTGGCAAATATCAAAACTAATAAAGTCGGGAACAGCAATACCAAAATTAATTTCTTACTTTTGATCTTAAAAGTTGTAAACAATAAAAAGGTTATGCCCATGGTCATAAAAAACACGTGCAAAAACAAGCCCTGGTTATAAAAAACGCTCAACGGGTGTATGCCGAACATAACATAAAATTCTGGGTTTATCTCTAATAATATTAAAAGATTAAATGCTGTTTGTATGGCATATGAAAAAAATATCAGCAGGAATGCTATTAACAATGAACGGGACTGTTCCTGATGCGTAAGACGATATATCCTAAATGAGAAATAAGATATCAAGAAAGTTATAAAAGCAAAAAATAACTGGAAAAATATAACAAATACCAAGAAAGGAAAGTCAACAGAATATAGTGTGGCCATTACTTAAAAAACACTAATTACTATTTTTAAATTTTATGAATTTAAAATCTTGATTTTTCTTTAATATTGTTTATAAGCAACTTTCATCATAAATAAAGGTAAGGTGATGGAAAATGGATAATAATTTCAAACAACATCGAGCTAATTTTTGGGAAATACAATTTGATCTACCTAAGATTAATGAATTAATAAATAACAAAGCTGTTACAATGTAAAGAGGTGGAAAAAGAATGAAAGACACAAGAACTGTGAAAGGCCTGTGCAACATTTCTTGTAAAAATAAAGGGCCTCCATAAAGAAAAAATTTCTCACCCCTTTTTCTTTTTTTCTCCTTGATAATAAGTATATTTGTGTGCTTTACCTTTTACTAATTCTTTTGGATACCTTTTATTATTATAGTCCAATTTCTTTAAAAATTCTTTATACAAGTCAATCCCTGTTGCATTACTAAATGCTATAAGAAAATGCATTATATCTGCAACTTCAGAGGCAATCTCATCTTTTTTATCTTCCATAACTTTTTTTACTTCTTCTTCACTTTTCCATTGAAAATGTTCTAATAATTCATTCGCCTCTATAGAAAGTGCTATCGCTATATCTTTTGGATTATGGAATTTTTCCCAGTCTCTTTCTTTTAAGAAAGCAGAAAATCTTTGTTTCATATCTTCAATATCAGATTTGGTCATGATACGTAAAGAATGGAAATGCTATTTTTATACTTAACCAAAATTTTATAAATAATAGTCTAGGTAAGGTAATAGATGCTAAAAATAAAAGCAATAGGAGGTTATTCAGAAGTTGGCAGAAACATGACTGCTATACAGTATAAAGACGAAGTTATTATATGCGATATGGGTGTCCATCTCGAAAATTTTATTAATTTTAAGGATGATGACGATGATGATGAAAAATATTTCAGCGCAAAAGACTTGATAGCAGCGGATGCTGTTCCCAATGATTCTGTTATTAATGATATTAGAAATAAGGTTATTGCCATTATTCCCAGTCACGGCCACCTGGACCATATAGGAGCCATTCCGTATCTAGCGCAAAAATATGATTCCCCTATTATTTGTACGCCGTACACTGCTTCTGTTTTGAAAGCTATCATGAAAGACAAAAAAATTAAGATGCCAAACGATATTGTTATCCTGGAAAATAATAATAAAACAAAACTTTCTGATTCAATAACAATTGAATTCGTGGAAATGACTCACAGTATACCTGATACAGCAACAGTTGTTGTTCATACGCCAGAAGGTCAAATTGTTTATGCATTGGACTTCAAGCTAGATGATACTCCTGTCATTGGCAACAAGCCAAATTATGCAAGGTTAAAAGAACTTGGAAATAATGGAAATGTAAAAGCATTAATCATTGACTCATTATATTCACACATGCCCGGACATACACCAAGTGAGAGTGTTGCCAGAGCAATGTTAAAAGATGTTATGCTCAATACCAATAGCAAGGGCAAAGCTGTTATTGTAACTACATTTTCAAGCCAAATAGCCAGATTGAAATCCATAATAGAGTTTGGCAAACAAATGAACAGGAAAATAGTATTTCTAGGCAGAAGCCTGTCCAAATATGTTTATGCAGCTGAAGACATTGGCCTGGTTAATTTTTCAGATACTGTTGAGATAGTCCCCTACAGAAAAAAGATTAACAAGAAACTTAAACAAATTGACAAGATAGGTCGTGATAAATTTTTGATAGTGGCTACTGGACACCAAGGCGAACCCAACTCAGTAATGTCGAGGATAGCAGGCAATAACCTTAACTTTAAACTTAAACAAAAAGACATAATTATATTTTCCTGCAACGTTATACCAAGCCCTATAAATAAGCTTAATAGACAAGCCCTAGAAAGAAGTTTAATGCAGTCAAATGTACAAATATTCAGAGATGTTCATCAAAGCGGACATGGCAGGCAAAAAGATCATAAAAAATTAATTAGATTATTAAAACCAAAACATGTTATACCAGGGCATGCAGGCCCAGAAAGAACAATTTACTTAGCAAGATTAGCAGAAAAACTTGGCTATGATAATAAGACAGTTCATGTCATGGAAGACTCTCAGACACTTGAATTATAATAAGAACTTTTATAAATAAATTAAATTTCAATTTTTCTATAATATAGGGGGTGTTTAAATGAAATTAACTTTAGCTGATCCAAAATTATTGAAAGATAGCGTTGCAATTATATCTGATTTAGTTACTGAAGCACGTTTTAATGTTACAAAAGATTCTATTGACTTGGTGGCAATGGACCCTGCAAACGTTGCCATGGTCATTTTTAAATTGCTTAGCTCAAGTTTTACAGAATACACTGTTGAAAAAGACGTCAAGATAGCTTTAAACCTAGATAATTTGAAACAAGTTTTGAGAAGGGCTGGCCCAAGCGATGTTCTTTCTTTAGAATTAATGGAAAACAAGTTTAAAGTAACTATACAATCTGGAACCACTCGTACTTTTTACCTGCCAATTATTGAGTTAGAAGAAAAAGAACAAAAGATACCAGCACTGAACTTTCCATTATCAATTAAATTAGACACTGCTTTGTTGAATGAGGCAATTGAAGACGTTTCTATTGTGGCAGAATCTGTACAGTTTATCTGTGATAAAAATAAATTTACAGTAAGTGCAGAAGGCGATCTAAGCCAGGCAAAAGTCGAAATGAAAAGTGACAAAAACACTGTCATAACTAAAGAAGGCGACGACATAGTAAAGGCAAAGTATTCTATAGAATATCTTAAGAAAATGATACAAGGAAGTAAATTATCATCAGATGTTATTGTCAGATTCAGCAGTGACTATCCTTTGAAATTAGAATACAAGACAACTGACAAGTTAATGCTGTCTTTTATATTGGCTCCTAGAGTGGATAATGACTAATCGTCATGTTCCATAGGTTAGAGCCTACGGAATTTAATTTATTCTTTTCTCAACAATTCTAACTATTTTCTCAAAATCTTTTTTATTTGGCTGGTATTTTGCAAATTCTACTAATGAGCAAAAATCAAAGCACTCTTTGATTTCTTTATAATTTTTTTTATGCTCTTTAAGATATTTGATCAAATCATCATTGGTTAATTCCTTTTGCAACCCATTTTCATAACTTAAATATAATCTTAGTGATTGTGCAGCTGTTCCGTAAGCATCTTTATACTTTTTCTTTTCAAATAACTGTCTTGATTTATTTAGCAGTCTTTTTGCCTCTTTTTTATAGTCAAATGGTTTTTCTACTTCTTTTTTCTTTATCTCTTCTTCTAACTTATTTTTCTTGAAGTATTTTGTGTATAGGTAATAGAGTAAACCACAAACTAACAATATGGGTATAAACCATAAATAGAATCTCTTTTTTTTATTGGATTTAACTAGTTCAACTTTTTCAACTGTATTATTGACAAACTCAGCTTTAATTGTTGCTGTTTGGTTTTTATTATTTATATAATTAATATTCATCAGACTATTATTTTGTTCTATTGTGTATTGTGTATTTTGTTGGTTAAAGCCTTCTTTTTTTAACTCCTCATTATATTTTTGGAACTCAGGATTTTTCTGCAGTTCTTCAAGCATTTTCTGCCTGCTTTGCGGAGTATCTTTTATGAAGTTCTTTAAATTACCTTTATCCAATTCTCCTTTAAGCTGTGCTTGCTCTCCTTCTTCATTCTCATAATTTAACTCAAAACTGCCTGTGTTGTTAGATTCAGGATTAAGACTTCCTCCTGTCAAATTATATCCTTGCTGCAATAATTTTTGATGCTCTTTCATGAATTCCTGGTTTTTTCCCAATTCTTTTTGAAATTCTTTCTGCATTCTTTGTTTATGTTGCAGTTGGTTTTGAATCTGCTGTTTTAAAGCATTGCTGTCTTGCGACATTTGGTTATTTTGAAGTCTTTTTTGAGGATCTTGGGATTGTATTTGCTGCTGATTACCAAACATTTGGTTTATCATCTGCTGCATTCTTTGTTCTTGCTGTGCAAACGGATCTTGTTGCTGCTGAACAAACTGGCTTGCTTTTTGAGATGAGCTACTGATTTGATTTTGCTGGTTATTTTTCTGTGATTCATCACTAACAAAATGTATTTTTATGTCATCAAGAATAACCTCTCTTGCCTCGTCTTTTGTATAAGAAAACTTTAATTTAACTGACAAGGTCATTGGAGTGTCAGACGTCCCAAAATTAAGAGGAATATTTGTTTTTCCTTTTTCTAATAAAAAAGATTTTGACTGTGTATTAGTGCTTGAATATTGGAAATTTCCTTGATTTATTGACTGTGTTATTGTATAAGTCAGCAACCCATTAATATTCTCTTTATAAGAATTATCTGAGTTTAAATTTATTATTGCATCTTCTCCAATTTTAAAATAATATTCTTTTTGGTCCAATGACAAAATTATATCTTTAGCATGGGCTACGGGAACCATTATTGAAATTAAAATTAATAGGAATAATGCTCTTTTCATTTTATAATCCTCTTTCCGCCATATTGAAGATAAAGATAAATTAAAAACACTAATAACGCAGCAAGGAAAAACCATTCCTTGATGTTTGTCTCTTCTTTTTCTCTTTTGATTTCCTTGCCTAAGTTTTTATATATCTTTTCAAGAGTATTCTCATCAACTGACTCAAAATATTTTCCTCCTGTCTCCTTAGCTATGGCTTTTAAGGTTTCTGCGTCAAATTCTGCATACTGTGGATTGCCAAACCAATCATAACCCTGTACAACTTTTTCTTCAGAACCCATGCCCACAGTATGAACCTGAATATTATTTGATTTTGCAAAAGCAACTGCTTCTGCTGGGTTTATGACACCTGCATTATTTACACCATCACTCAACAAGATTATCACTTTTTTTTTATTAGGGATAGATGTTGCCATATCAATACCCATAGCAAGGCCATCTCCTATCGCAGTTCTTCCTTCCCTTAGTGTGATGCTCCTTAGTTTTTCAATCACTTTATCCTTGTATGGGCTCAGATAGGCTGCTGTTGTTGCTCCTGATTCAAAAATAACTATGCCGACATGGTCTTTTTCTTTCAGGTCTTTAATAAGTATCTCAGCAGCTTTCTTCATAGCTTCCAGCCTGTTTGGCTTGTAATCAGTTGCCTGCATGCTTCCAGAAACATCAAGCACCAAGACCACATTAACACCTTCTTTTGTCTGATTTAAGGGTATGTGTGGATTTGCAAATCCTATAATCATCAAAACAAGAACTAATAATGCTAAATAGAACAATATCTCGTCTCTTCTGCATTTCTTTTTATCACCTAACGCAGATTTAATAAACCCGATATTGCTGAACTTTATTGCATCTTTCTTTTTTTTCTCAATTATTTTTTTATAAAAATAAAATAATAAAGGAACTGCAAGTAAAAATACTAAAACCCATGGGTCTTCAAACCCTGCCATCAGCTAATCACCTTTTTTTTCCTTAACCTAAAGAATTTTCTTAGTGGCACTTCATAAGGCTCATCTGTTGTTATACTTATTGTGTCTATTTTGTATTTCTTGAATAAAGCATTTATATTATTAGATTGTTTTTTCATAACTTTTGCATAATTTTTTCTAAATTCAGGGTCAGAAGTATTTATTAGTATCTGTTCACCTGTTTCCTCATCCTCTAATTGTATTAATCCAATATCAGGAATGTTAAATTCTCTACTATCTTGAACCTTAATAGCTATAACATCGTGCCTGTTCTTTAAAATAGCTAATGGTTTACTAAAATCTTCAGAATAGAAATCTGAAATAATGAATAAGATACTTCTTTTCTTTATGACATTTGATATAAATGAGAGGGAATTATTTAGGTTAGTTGCCTTTGATTTTGGTTTATGAGTTATAAGGCTGCTTATTAACTTTAAAACATGCTTTCTTCCTTTTCTTGCAGGAATATATTTTTCAACAAAATCTGTAAAAATAAATAATCCAACATTATCATTGTTCCTTAAAGCTGAAAACATCAAAGTAGCTGTTAATTCTATTGCTTTTCTTTTTTTTTCAACAGTATTTCCAAAACTTCCTGAAGCAGAGAAGTCAAAAGCAAAATAAACCCGCAAATCCCTTTCTTCAATAAATTCTTTTATGAATGGCTTGTTAAACCTGGCAGTAACTTTCCAATCTATTGCCCTTATGTCATCTCCTAGCCTATACTCCCTTATTTCTGAAAATTCAATCCCTTGGCCTTTGAATATTGAATGATAATTTCCTGCAATGATTCCATCAACCAAGTGTTTTGTTGCAATCTCTATTTTTCTTACTTGTTTAATAACCTTCTTTATCTCCTGCATTTTTATTCAACCATATATGCAAAAGCTTCTTCAATAGTTGAGACTTCTTTTATCTCTATGCCCCATTCTTTTTTTGCCTCTTGTGCAATATCAATAATCCTTGGAACATATCTAGTGTTTAACAGCCTGAATCCGAAGCCATATGGCTCTTCTTCTATAACCTTTTCATAATACTTAATTTTTGTTTGGCCTTTCGGAACAAGGAATATTTTATATCCTGCATCAGCAGCTGCTTTTGCCTTTTCAAGAATCCCGCCAACTCTTCCTATGGTTCCGTTATGATTTATTGCGCCTGTTATGGCAATATCATCTTTTATGCTCTTGTTTTGCAAAGCAGCCATTACAGCAATAGCTGTTGCTGCTCCAGCTGATTCACCGCCAATAACATTACTTTCTATCTCATAGCTTAATATGAAATCTTTGTCTGCTGCATAATTTTCGCTTCTCAGTTTTGCTACAGTAACAGCAATATTTGCTGAATATTGAAGATCTGTTTCCAAGAAAGGATTTGTGTCAATGAGCACATTAGCATTTCCAGGTATAAGCCTGACTGTTAGCGTTCCAACAACACCTTTTTCTTCATAACTGCTTACTGCAACTATTGGAACTGATCTGATTATGATTTTGTTATCGTTAGTTTGCTCATCATCAAGATAATTTGTGCTTTTTTCAATATCTTGGCTGGAGCAATCTTGCATTGGGAACACATCTGTAAAAAGCATCAGATGAGTATAGAAAGCACTGGCAAAAACAAAGCCAATGATAAAGTATACTATGCCCAGAACAATACTTTTTCTGCCCATCTTTATGGAACCCTTATTTTTTCCAGTATTTTTGTAATGATTTCATCGCTTGTCTTTTGCTCTGCCTCTGCCTCATAAGTCAACAGGATCCTATGTCTTAGAACCTCATAAGCAACTGATTTTATATCTTCAGGCGTTACATACCCTCTACCATTCATCATTGCATGAGCTTTTCCAGCAAGAATCAACCACAAAGATGCTCTTGGGCTTGCGCCATATTCAATTTGCCCATTTATATCAAGACCATATTTGTCAGGGTTTCTTGTTGCGTCGACAATTTCAGCAACATACTCCTTAATCTTTTTATCAGCATATATTTTTTGGTTGAATTCCTGCATCTCAATAATTTTTTTAGAAGAAAGTAGTTTTGAGACTTTTAGCTTAATTCCTTCAGTGAACCTATCCATAATAACAATCTCATCTTCCTTTAAAGGATATCCGATCAATATCTTAAACATGAATCTGTCAACTTGTGCTTCAGGTAGTTTATATGTACCTTCTGATTCAATAGGGTTTTGCGTAGCTAATACCATAAAAGGAGAAGGTAATTTTGAAGTATCTCCTTGTATGCTTACTTGTCTTTCCTGCATTGCTTCAAGCAAAGCTGACTGCACTTTTGGAGGAGCCCTATTGATTTCATCAGCTAAGATAAAATTAGTAAATATTGGTCCTTTCATTGTTTTGAATGAAGCAGTATTATGATCATATATCTTGGTTCCAGTAATGTCTGCAGGCAATAAATCTGGCGTAAATTGCAATCTTACAAAACCGCAATCAAGGCATTCTGAAAGCGTCTTAATCATAAGAGTTTTTGCTAGTCCCGGAACTCCTTCTATAAGGATATGGCCGTTTGATATTAAGGCAATCAATAATTTTTCAATAATTTCATCATGCCCAACAATTACCTTAGAAATTTCTTTTTTTACCTTAGAAAGTGTTTCTGCATATTTTTCAGATTTATCATTAAGAGCTTTAATTTCTTTATTCATTATTTTTTCACCTCATAACACTCTAAGTAAGACTTTCTATTTCAACATATTCCATAAATTTTCTCTTTTCTGATATTGTTTTTGGAGCTAACTTTTTCCTTAATTTTTTTTCTATTTTCAGAACAGCATTTTTCACAGTATTTTCTACTCCCCAACCTTCAGCATTTACAGAAATTTTATTTCCTGGTGAATGCAATCTTAGGTTTGCGTATATTAGGTATTCTCCGTTCTGGATTTCTTTGTGTTTTTTTAGATGAAGATAGATGAATGGATTTTTTATTCTAGGTTCTATCTTTTTAACAAATTTCGATATTATTGACTCAATTAAAGGTTTATCAAGATCTTCAATCTTTGAACTAATCTGCAATCTTGATAATTTTGGATCTCTATTAATTTCAGATATTGGTCTTAGCAAATCTTTTCTTGATATTATTCCTATTAATTTATCATTATTATCTACTACCAGAACACTATTTATTAAATTATTAATCATAAGATTAATAACTTTTTTTACAGGTTCATCTGGCTTAACTGTGATTACATTAGCTGTCATAATATCAACAACACTCAAATCAAATAGTGAATTTTTTTCATCAAGAACAAATTTATCACCAACAAAATCAGAAGATAGCATGAACTTTTCAATAATATCATGTAATGTAATAATCCCGATTAAATTGCCATATTCAATTACAGGCAATCTTGAAATATGAAATTCCCTAAACATCCTTAATACTGTAGAAATCTTATCTTCTGGAGAGACAATTATCATATCTTCAGTCATAAACTCACTAGCCTTTCTATTGCCAAACTCCTTTAGCGCTACTGAATTTAGAAGAGCTGAGTCATTTATAACACCAACAACCTTTTTCCCATCAAACACAGGTAGGTTCATAACATCATTCTCAATCATCAGCCTTGCACATTCTGTAATTTTATGGTTTCGGGTAATTTTTGGAGCAGTATTAACAATAGCTTTGGCTTTTGTTTTTTCTCTTTTAAGTCCAGACCTGAGAATATCTCTTTCTGTAATGATTCCTTTATATTTATCTTGTTTATCAAAGACCAAAACAACATCTGTACTTGTATCAAATAAAGGCAATATTTCAGACAAAAATTGATCTTCATACACTTTTTTGTATTTGTTATCCATAATATCCTTTGCAATTATTGTCTTTACCATATACCTCACCCTAATTTTGAAATATCTGGTAAACTAGACTATTATCCCTATTACAATTTAGGGTAAGTTTCTTAATTTGCTCAAACATAAGGTTTGTTGTTTCCCTCATTTCAATATTGCAAATGTTATAAGCCATTTCAATCACCTCTTACTTAAGGCAATCTTTGGAGATATTTTTGAAAAATCAACGCTCAGATTGTCTAAAAAACAAATGTTTTCGTGCAGCATTTTTCTCATAAAAATAGGAACAACGATACTTGTAATTAGGCTCATTAAAAGGATTGCAGCGTAAATGTCTTTGGAAATTAGACCTGCTTGCATACCTATTACTCCAACAATCATAGCAACCTCTCCCCTTGGAACCATACCTAAACTAATGAGCAAAGAATCTTTTCTTGATGCTCCTAATTTTCTTGCAGGAAGATATAGTCCCAATAATTTTGAAAGTAATGCAATAATAGTTAGACCAAGTATAAGTGGCAGAACTGTTGCAATGGATTCAATTTCAATTAATATTCCCAGTGTAACAAAAAATATTGAAGAGAATATCATTTCAAGGTAATTAACACCTTCAATTAGTGATTTTACCTTTTGCTCACTCATAGCAACTCCTGCGATAAATGCACCAACAATTGCTGATAATCCAACCAACTCTGCAATGAAGGAATAAGTAAGTGCCACAAGTAAAGCAAACATCAAAGGCAATTTGGGAGAATTGTGGTGCTTAGCAAATTCATTAACTTTATGTGTAAATGAATTAAGTCTAAAACCAACAATAATTCCAACCACTATGAATAATATGGATACAATAATTTTCACTGCCATTTGTATAGGATTGAAATTTCCACTAAACTGAGAAGTAACAATTGATAAGATTAATAGTGATAATATATCATCTACAACTGCAGCACCCATAATAGTTTTTGCAAATTCAGCATTTAGGTGTCCTGTTTCTTTTAAGACATTTGCGGTAATAGCTACACTTGTTGCAGTTAGAGCAGTTCCAATTAATACAGAAGTTCTAAAATCTCCTATAAGCATTCCAAACACACATCCAAATATCCAGGGCACTATCACACCTAATGTCCCAAGCACAATATTTTTCTTTGTATATATTTCATGAAGTTTACATTCCATACCTACAGTAAATAGTAATAAAACAGATCCTAAATAAGCTAATCCTTGTAAGGTTTCATTATAATGAAGCAGACCTAGGATACTGGGTCCTAATATAAAACCAGCTAGAATTTCACCAATAACTAAAGACTGCCTAAATCTAGACACTATCAAAGACCCAAGCAGTGCAAAAAATAACATAATACTTAATTCAAAACCAATCTCAGCAAAGGATTGCATTTCTAATCACCTTACAACACTGCTTTTAGTAATCCTCTTTCCTGAATCTCCTATTCTTGTATTCTTTAGATTTCATCCCTTGAAATGATGGTGCCATATAAGCCCTCATACATTTGCACCACCCCCTTTTTTTAGAGTCTTCTGCTCCTTAATTTTATCAAATGCAAATTCAAAATGCCTTTTCTTTACCTTTTTTTCTTTAGATTTTGACTGTTTGTTCTCTCTCATTGCTTGTAGACCTGCTTCCCTGCACATTGCTTCAATTTCTGCGCCAGTCCATTTGTCAGTTTTTTTAGACCAGTCTTCAAGGTTCACATCTTTTGAAAGAGGCATATTTCTTGTGTGGACTTTAAATATCTCAAGCCTTGATTTTTCGTCAGGCATTGGAATCTCAATTTTTAAGTCAATTCTTCCAGGCCTTAAGAGTGAAGGATCTATCAGATCAGGCCTGTTCGTAGCTGCTATTATAACTACTTTTTCAAGCTCTTCTACTCCATCAATTTCTGTCAAGAGCTGATTGACCATCCTTTCAGTTGCATCTGTCAAAGATGAGCCTCTTACTTTTGATATTGAATCAAATTCATCAAAAAAGATTATTGACGGTGCAACCTGTCTAGCTTTGCTAAAGATCTCCCTGATATGTTTTTCAGATTCGCCAACCCATTTAGAAATTAATTCAGGACCTTTAACAGCAATGAAATTAGCTTCAGCTTCATTTGCTACAGCCTTGGCAAGGAGAGTCTTTCCAGTTCCTGGAGGGCCATATAGCAATATTCCCTTAGGGGGCTTAATGCCGTATTCCTTAAAGCTGTCTGGATCCTTAAGAGGCCACTCAACAGTCTCAATTATTTGCTTCTTTACTTCTTCAAGGCCACCAATGTCATCCCATTTGGTCTTAGGTTTTGTAATCAGGACTTCACGCATAGCTGAAGGCTCAACCATCCTTAAAGCATGCATAAAATGCTCTTTTTTAATAGCCATCTTATCAAGCACATTTGCAGGAACCTTATCTTCTATAGTTCTGAGGCTTTTCATGTATGGCTTGAGTGATTTCATAGCAGCTTCTTTGCACAATACTTCAATGTCTGCGCCAGTATAACCCAATGTTTTATCTGCAATCAGATCTAGGTCAACATCTTTTGCAAGGGGCATTCCCCTTGTATGTATCTGTAATATTTCTTTCCTGCCGTCTCTACTAGGAGGATTGATTTTGATTTCTCTATCAAATCTTCCAGGTCTTCTTAGTGCAGGATCAAGATCATCAGCCCTATTTGTTGCTGCCATGACAACTACTTGACCTCTAGATTTCAACCCATCCATCAGAGTAAGCAGCTGTGAAACAACCCTTCTTTCTAACTCACCACGAGCTTCTCCTCTTTTAGGAGCGATAGCATCAATCTCATCAATAAATATTATGGAAGGTGCATTTTTTGATGCTTCCTCAAAGATATCCCTCAGCTGTTTTTCTGATTCACCATAATATTTATTTATTATTTCAGGACCTGCTATTGAAAAGAAATGTGACTCTGTCTCACTTGCAACAGCTTTTGCTAGAAGAGTTTTCCCAGTACCTGGCGGACCAACCAACAGAACACCTTTTGGTGCACCAATACCCATTTTCTGGAATACTTCAGGATGCTTCATAGGTATCTCTACCATTTCCCTAACAAGATCCACTTCTTCTTTTAGGCCGCCTATATCTTCATAAGTAACTTCTGGAATCCTAAGCGATTCTGCTTTGATAACTTTATCTGATATGAACAAAACAGTTTGTGGTGTTATCTTTACAATCTTATTAGGGATAACTTTTGTTACAACATAATATAGTGTTGTTCCCATAACATCAATCTCAATCTTTTGGCCTTTTATTATAGGCTTATCAAGCAATTTGTTGTGGAAATATGAAGTTGGATCACCGCTGAACTGGATTTGTTCTACTGGTGAAAGTGTTACTTCTTTTGCATCTAGCCACTCTGCTTTTTTTATTGCAATCTCATCACCAAGCGATACACCAGCATTAAACCTAGCGTTCCCATCCAACCTTATTATTCCTGAATTTTCATCTTCTGGGTTATGCCTTCTTACAGATACAACTGCACGATTCTTTCCTTTAATTTCTATGAAATCTCCAGGATCTAGTTGTAGTTTATCCATAATGTATGAGGGCACTCTAGCGATTGATCTTCCCACATCATCTTGCAGCGCTTCTGTAACTTTAAGCTTGATTTCATTGTTTATTTCAGTCATTTTCTTTTCCTCCTATTTTTTTAGTTATTATTTCATACTCAACACATTTCAGTCTCTCTAAGAGTTCTCGCTGATTAATCTTAAGTTCAGCCTGTTTCCTCTATTCCTTTGATTGGTATTCTTATTTCAAGGGTTCCGTCTTTGAAAGTTTGCCTGACTTTTGTGGTGTCTGCATTTTCAGGCAGCGCAAGATACCTGTAAAACTGCTGGTTTCGGTATTCTTCTACTTCACCCTCCATTGTTGATTTTCCTGTTTTATATTCCTTTACTGATTTTATTGTTACTCCCTGTTCAGTTATTGAAACATCCACTTGTGCTTCTTCTTCAACAGGCAGTTGTGCCTTGATCACAATTTCATTGTCTTGTGTGTAATAGTCAAAAGCAACTCTCTGAAAATTGCCAAGATTTGTTATAGTCATTGGGAAGGGTGCTGACGGAAAGTCAAAGCTGTATGTTGAAAAAGGATCATCCCACACCTCATCAAACAACTGCTCCATTCTTAAACTCATTTGATTCATTTTTGTATAAGGGTCTGTTGATATTGGATCTATTTTTGAAAATATATCTTCTACACTATATTCTTGTTTTTTTTGCGCTTTTTTTAGTCCTATGTTATATGCTGTTGATATGCTAATGATTAAGAGCAAAGTAAACATCACTATGATAAATGGAATTTTGTTATTCTGGATCTTTTGTTTGAGTTTTTTTCTGAATTTTTTTAGGAATTTCATTTTGCATCACCTCAAATTTTTTAAAAAATGAAGTTAATGCTGTTCTTTTATCTCCTGTCTTTATGTAGCCTTTACTTTACCTATCTGCTTATCTTTAATCCATGGGTTTATACTTTCTTCAACACGAGCAGTAATAATTATTGAATCTTTCTCAACACAACATTCTACTGAATCTGGTTCAATTCTTCTTGGGAGACTGATGAATTCAGTGACTTGTTTGCCATCTTGTTTGTTTCCCTGAATAATCAAAAATGTGCTTTCAGGAAATACATTTATTGAGTCTCTAACTATTGGCAACACTGCCTTTACTTCTATTTTATCAGATTTTTCAGCAATCTGAATATCATTGTAATCATTACTGTAAGGATAATTTTGAGTTTTTTTGTTCCCGTAATCATATGCTCCATTCCAATCATTTGTAGCAAACTGGCTTACCAACATACTTTTTCTTGCCTGATCAAATTGTGAAACAACATCATGCATTGTTATCACCTCGTTGTATGTTGGTAGGAAGTCTTCAAACTAGAAGACTTCCACCATGTGCTCAAAAAAGTAATTTACTTTTTTGGCATCCTGAAAATCCAATAATGTGATTTTCATGATATTGGGATCCAAAAAAACAAAAAATGCACTTAGTTGACTTTTATTTCTCTTCCTTTTCTTTTTTCTTTCTCTACTTTAGGCATCCTTAATTCTAAGACGCCATTCTTATAGGATGCGTTGATTTTATTTGCGTCCACATTCTCTGGAAGAGCTATGAACCTGTA
>Ga0190334_1000680_pt1 | contig 16055 bp, 14 predicted proteins | sample 48720478_MG_FD_161270 | JGI IMG/M metagenome (GOLD analysis project Ga0190334, IMG submission 161270) | Hydrothermal vent sediment bacterial communities from Southern Trench, Guaymas Basin, Mexico - 4872-04-7-8_MG | ecosystem: Environmental > Aquatic > Marine > Hydrothermal vents > Sediment ...
CTTGCTCTCACAAAGAGAAAAAGAAGCAAAGATTCTTCAGATAGTACAAGATTATATTAGTTATCTAAGTAAAGAAGAACAGGAAGACTTCTATGACCGGGTTGAGGAAGAATTAGAGAAAAAACTAGAAGAATACCCGTACATGGAGTACACAGTAATCCATAAGATAAACATTGATAAGGATAAGATAAGCATTGATGCTAATGGCAAAGTACCAGGACATATTATTAACCAGTTCTCAATGGATGAGCATAACAGCATCTTCAGAATAGCAACCACTATTAGTCCCAGATGGTCAAGGTTTGAGAAGCAAAGAACACAATCAACTAATAATGTTTATACCTTGGATAAAAACCTAAGAGTATTAGACGGGTTAGAAGGCATAGCAGAAGGCGAGCAGATATACTCAACAAGGTTCATTGGAGACAGGCTTTACATGGTAACCTTCAAGCAAACAGACCCCTTCTTTGTAATAGACCTAAGCAACCCCAGAGATATTAAGGAGCTCGGCAAGCTAAAAATTCCTGGCTTTAGCAGATACCTCCACCCCTACGATGCGAACACCATAATAGGCATAGGCAGAGAAGCAACAGCCACTGGGAGAACACAAGGGCTTAAGATAAGCTTGTTCGATGTGAGTAACGTGGAGAACCCAGAAGAAATAGCCAGGTTTGTTACAAAAGAAAGGTATGCTCAGAGCACAGCAGAGTATGAGCACAAAGCCTTCCTCTTCTCAAAAGATAAAGAGTTACTAGTAATACCTGTTTATAGCCAGGAGCCTAGGTGCTTTGGAGAGCACTGCCCAGCAGAACAAGTAGAGAGCTATAACGGAGCCATGGTATTCAGAATAACCAAGGATGACATAGAGCTAAGAGGAATAATAGACCACTCAATAGCAAGAACACCAGGGAAATACTATTACGGGCCCCTAGTCGAAAGAAGCTTGTACATTGATGACATGCTCTACACCAAATCACCAACCCTGCTTAGAATAAACCAAATAGAGGACTTAAGCAGTGTGAAGAACATAGAACTAGAAGGAGGAGAAAGCCCTTACCCGATATATTAACTTTATTAAAATTTTTTAGTGTCACAAACCAAACTAGTTTAATTTATTTCTATTTTTTATTCCATAATCTTTATAAAAACTCGTTCTTTCTGGTATTATGATGACAGACTTAGTGGCATGCCTTAGCACTGGCAAAGGAACATGGACGAGCGTTCTCCAACTTGTGAGGAAAGAAGAGTTTGAAAACGTTTTCTTAATAGTTAATAATTGGGTGAAAGAGAACCTTAAGCTTACAAGGAATAACTTGCACTTTGTTGTTATTAACCCAGCTGAGAAAGTACAAATAATCAGGGACAAAATAATAAAAGAGCTGGAAGGCAATATAAAGGATTTTGAAGTAGCGGTTAATATTGATTCTGGGAGTGGCAAGGAGCACACAGCAATAATAACTGCTCTTATGAGGCTTGGACTGGCTATGAGGTTTGTTATAGTGGAAGGTGAAGAAATCGTGGAGGTATAAGGGAGGGTTAGAGACTTATAAACTATCTAACAACACACCCTCTTTTTTTTATCTGGTTTTCTAACTCATAATCCCAAGCAAATGATACATTGTTCTGTCAGCAACCCTTACCATGTCCTTATAAGTCTTTGCTTCTAGGATTACGCAGTAATCATAAGAATAAGCAACATTCTTATCGCTCAGAGTAAGCCATATAACCATTGTTTTATTACTAGCATACTTGCATGTTATTATCGGCGTGCCTGTCTCAGCACCGCCCTTCTTTGGAGGCTTGATAAAAGCAGAGTGTGTAGGAACATTCAACAAGTCATACCTGCTTCCAGTAATCCTTGAGATCTCAACACCCGCAATAACAATGGTGTTATTACCAGCATCAGGGTCGATGGTTATGAATATGCTACCGTTATTATCCCTGATCTTAAAAAATTTATCTCTTAACCCGGGCTCAACAGGGATATCCTCTAATTCGGAGGGGTGGTAATAGAATGGTATCCAGTAAGGCTGAACTCCTTTCTGAACCATGGTATACCAAAACCCATCTTTTCTCTTAATGAATTCAAAGTTGTTATACTTATACTTCTCAAGCTTTGCTCTTCTTATCTGACTCGGAATAATAACTAAGCCTAAGAAAAGGAGTATTAGTACTGCACAAAATATTATGAACTTAGCATTACTACTCAGAGGCTTCTTCTTACTATGCCTGCCTCTCCTGCTCTTCTTTTCCTTCTTCTTCTCCTTCTTCTTTCCTTCTTTCTTATTCTCCTCACTCATCCTGTATCACACCGTAGTACGAGTAAAGCAGCCTATCCCTCAACCTTAAGAAATCCCCGCCTCTTGCATTAAGGTATATACAATTATTAACATCAATAATACTCGGCGAGGTGGCTCTGTCAGACACATTAAATATTATCACTGGAGTTTTCAGTGTAGCATTAGCACAAGTGATTACCGGCAGATCATACTCCTCGGATGTGTTCAACACCCCGTTATATACGCTTCTTCCTAGGAATCTCGATAAATCAAACCTCGCAACATCTATGACTTGGAGATTAGCATAATCCTTTGGATTAAATGTTATCATCACAAGAAAAGCTTCTCTTAGCTTATTAGTAATAATACTTGAAAGATTAATATAATCAACTTGTTGAGGAAGGAAGTAAAAGGGCATCTCATCATTATTAATCTTTGTAACATAATAATTATCCTTAATACGGAACTTGTACTTGCCATAGCGCATCTCGCTTGTTCTATTCCCAACAATAATCCCGAAAACAGAAGCTACCATCAAGAAGACAAGGATTGAGCTCATAATTATCTGTTTTCTTTGCTCTTTCTTTCTCTCTCTTCTCCCCATGAAGACAAGGATAAAACAGGTATTTAAAAAAGTTATTATAAACTATTATAAACTTTTATTATAAAGTTGTTATAACATCAGCGGAGTTTATTGACTTCCCTAAAACACTTTCCCCACCTAGTTTAAATGCAAAAACTTTTAATACCATTAATCCACTCTTCCCTTTTAACATGCTCTCAGACAAGGAGTTGAAGAAGAAGTTCAAAGCCATTGCTAGTGCGAACCCTGACAAGTACTTTGCAACTAAGGTGTTAAGAACAGAGGGTTTTATACGTAAGCACTGCAGTTGCGGTACCTATTTCTGGACTACTAATAAAGACCAAGAGACCTGCGGCGACCCGGTATGTATGGGAGGAGTTGATATTTTTAGAGGAGCCCCTGTGAAGAAAAAATTAGACTTCATAGATGTCTGGCTCGGGTTCAAGAAGTTCTTTGAAAAGAGAGGATACAAAGCCCTTAATCGTTACCCTGTTATTGCCAGGTGGAATCCTACAACCGAGTTTACTAATTCATCAATCTCTGCTTTCCAGCCTTATGTGATTAGCGGGGAAAGCCCTCCTCCTGCTAAGAAGCTTGTAATACCCCAGTTCTGTCTGCGTTTCGGAGATGTTGATAATGTAGGTATTACTGGCAGTCATTGTACGGGTTTTGTAATGATAGGTCAGCACGTCTTTGTAAAACCAGAGGAATGGGATCAGGATGAGCTTTTCAGGGACATATACGATTACATAACCCAGGAAATAGGGGTTCCTAAACACGAACTTACCTTGCACGAGGAGTCCTGGGCTGGTGGCGGTAATTATGGTCCTTGCATGGAGTTCTTTAGTAGAGGCGTGGAGTTGTTCAACCAAGTGTATATGATGTACGAGCACACAGATAGTGGTGATAAGGAGTTAAGCTTGAAGGTCTTAGATATGGGTCTTGGCATGGAACGCGTTGCCTGGTTCACGCAAGGCTCAATTACTCTTTATGACGCTGCTTTTCCTCTTGTCATCGAGAGGCTGAAAAAGAAGCTTGGTGTGAAATTTGATAAGGACCTCTATAAGAGGTTCGCCCCCCTTGCCTCGATGCTAAACCTCGACGAAGCTGATGATATTGATAAACAATGGGCTGAAGTAGCAGCAAGGATGAATATTAGTGCTGATGAGCTTAAACAAAAGATTCTTCCAATGACTGCTCTTTACTCAGTAGCAGAGCATTCCAGGGCTTTACTATTCGCTATTACTGATGGTGGCTTGCCTTCAAATGTAGGGGGTTACTATAACTTAAGGGTTATTTTCAGGCGAGCCATGGAGTTTATTGATAAGTTTGAGTGGGAGGTATCCTTAGCAGAGGTATGTGAATGGCATGCAGACTACCTTAAACCGATTTATCCGGAGCTGGCTAAGCACCTTGGAGAGGTTAAGAAGATCCTTGAGGTTGAGAAGCAGAAGTACTATCATAGTAAGCGGAAAGGAAAACTCGTGGTGGAGCACTTACTCAAAGCTAAGAAGCAAGTTACGCCTGATAAACTAGTAGAGCTCTATGATAGTCATGGTATTAGTCCAGAACAAGTAAGAGAAGAAGCTCAGAAGCTTAACATTCATGTTGAGATCCCAGAGAACTTTTATGCATTAGTAGCTGAAAAGCATGAACAAGCACAGCATAGAACTCAGACAAGAAGAGAAGAGGAGCTTGATCTTAGAGGTATTCCTGGCACACAAGCCCTTTACTATGATTCTTATGATTATGTTGATTTCAAGGCAAGAGTGTTAAGAATAATAGAGAAGGCTCATAAGTGGTACGTGGTTCTTGACAGAACAGCGTTTTACCCGACGAGTGGCGGACAACTCCATGATAAAGGCTTTTTGAACAAAACAGAAGTAGTGGATGTGTTTAAACAAGGCGATGTGATTATTCATGTATGTTTAAGAAAACCTGATTTCCATGAGGAAGACACGGTTTCTGGGAAGGTTGATTTTGACACAAGGTTACAACTAGCACAGCACCACACAGCAGCTCATATTATTAACGGTGTTGCTCGTAGAATACTAGGGAATCATGTATGGCAAGCAGGAGCGTCTAAGTCATTAGAAAAAGCCAGGCTTGACATCACACACTATGCTTCTCTGAGTGATGAAGAAGTTGCTAGGATAGAGAAAGAAGCGAACGAGATAATAAGGAACAACCTTCCTATCTATAAAAGCTTTATGCCAAGGAATGTTGCAGAGGCTAAGTACGGGTTTACCTTGTACCAAGGCGGGGCTGTGCCTGGTAAGGAGATAAGAGTGGTATCCATACCCGGGCTTGATGTTGAGGCATGCGGAGGAACCCATCTTAACCTTACAGGCGAAGTTAAACTTATTAAGATTCTCAGAACAAGCAAAGTTCAGGATGGTATTGTAAGAATTGAGTTCACAGCAGGCAATGCAGCAGTTAAGACTCAGATGAAGGAGAACAAGGTACTAGAAGAAACTGCTGCTATGCTAGGGGTTGATACTGATCAGCTTCCTGGAAGAGTAGAGGAATTATTTGAGAAGTGGAAAAAGGCTAGGAAAGCTGTAAAGAAGAAAAAGAAGATGGATATAAAAGAATTAGAGCTCACAAGCACAATATCTTATAAAGGAGAAGACATCCTGGTAAAACTAGCAGATATTCTTAGAACTCAGCCAGAGCATGTTAATAATACTATTAAGCGGTTTCTTACCGAGCTGGAAGAGTATAAGGAGAAGCTGAAAGAAGTTAAAGAATAAATAAAAAATTATAAAAATGAAATTAAAAGAATTAAAAATAGAATTAAAAATTATTCTTAGATAATCATTTCATAGCCTTCACAAATAATGCTAGAGCTATTAAGATTGCTCCTATTAGGATGGTTCCTAATCCATGAGCAAGCCCAGGCACGGTCTCATTAAGATACTTGGCAAGACCTACTAGGATGAATATCATGCCAATGAGCATCATAACAAAAAGGGTTAGGGTTTTAACAACTTTTATTGTTACTCTCTCAATCCTGTATTCAACATCCTTTATTGTTTTATCAACTGTTTTTTTAAGAGTGCTGAGCCCTTCGCCTAGCAAGAAGTTACCAATATCTTTAAAAAAACTAGCCATGAAAATCACCTCTTAGTTTATAGAATGGTTATTAATGCTTGTTTTATATAATTTATTATTTTTACATTGCATCCTATATATTTCATAACAGTTAAGTATATAAATAACCTTTAGGGTTTTTTATCAGATTCTCTTGTTTTTGAGTAAGAGGTTATTTTAAGTAGGTAAGAGTGATAACAAGAGAGGTTGTTGTATGGTTCATATGTTTAGACCAGAACACTTAGAACTAGTCTGCCCTATCTGCAGAACAAAGCATAATTGTGATGAGAACGGTGGTTGGAAACCCAAGTTCTGGAAGGAGTTTCATTACAAGACGTGTGCCTGCCCAAACTGCGAGTACGAGATACTTATCCCTACAGAAGAGTTGAACTCAGGACACTACTAATAAAAAATAATAAAAATAGAATATATCCTGAGGCAACCCCTCGTGCTATCTCTTTGTTAATGAATCTTTTCTTATATCATCCTCGGTTTGAAGTGAATATTAAAATCAAAATGGGTTATGAACTCTTCCTCTAATTCAGGATATTCCTTATTAATATAATCAAGTATTTCTTTACAATAGCAATGAGCACACACTCTCATATTCTTCCCGCAAATAACGCACTTAGTCTGAGCATAGCCGTGTCCTCTAAGAGAAATCGCGGTCTTCTTAATAAAATCTATTAAGCCTGCTTTATCCTCATCCTTCTCTTTTTGTACAAGCCATTCTATCATTTCTCTTTCTAAACACGCAGGACATACTGGTTGAGTTATTACTTCTTCGCAAACCTCACAGTTTGCTTCGCTTATTTGCGGAGTTATTCCCAGCCTCATTTTATTAACCTCTCATCCCTTAGTTGGGTTCCAGCAGAAGAATGGTTTTCTAGTGAACAAATAAAAAAAACACAGAAATCAAGCCCTTGCAAGAACCCAACTTTTCTTAGGGGGTCTTACCAGCGCTTAATACATTTCAGAGTTGGCATATAAACGGCTAGTCTGAAGATTCCTCTATAAAAATTATTAATATACCCTAGCCCATTAAAAATACTGTATGCCATCTCCTAAGGTGTTGGCTAAGAATACTTATTTAAATATTTTTTTATTGTTCTTGTTATACCCTATTACCTTAATTGTTTACCACGCTTTCCTTTTAAAATTATCTCTTAATATGGTGAACAAAAGGTAAGTAAGAATTACAAAGGCAACTATTATCAATGTTTTGCTTAGCCAGGCATCTGAGGTATAGGTAAGGCTTGCTCCTATGATGAGAGCGGCGATTATTATGCCCATTATTATTCTCCAAGCCTCAACCCTTATCTCCGCGGTCAAAGTTTGCAAGTCGTGGTTTATATTATCAAGAGAAACATCTGCTTTTTCTATGGTCTTATAAACTTTTTTTGATTCTTCTGGCATGTCACGGATGAACTCCGCGAACCTATTGGTTTCTCTTGCCAGTCTTCTGAGCAGGTAAGACGGCTTTGTTCTTTGCTTTACAAGCTTCTTAATAAAAGGACGGGTTTCTTGTACAAGATTAAAATCAGGATTAAGCTCAACACCCATTCCTTGCAGTGTTAATAACGCTTTACCTAGTAATACGAAATCCTTAGGCATTCTTATCCTGTGCTTTTTTGCAACTCTTATACTCTTGTAGAACAGCTCTGCCATGTCAATGTTGTAAAGACTTGTATCATAGTATTCTCCTAGAGTACTGCTAAGATCTTTTTTCATGCTGTTAACATCCACAGCAGTATCAACCATGTTAAGAGTTATAAAACCCTTGACAATACTCTCAGTGTCTCTGTTAATAAGGCTTAGGAACAAGAAGCCAAGCTTTTGTTTCATCTCATTATCAAACCTTCCAATAATCCCGAAGTCTATGAAACCAATGGTTATTCTCCCTGATTTCCTCTTAACCAATATGTTACCCGGGTGAGGATCTGCATGGAAGAATCCGTCAATAAAGATTTGTTTCATAACACTATAAACAATAAGATCTGATATTCTTCTCTTCTCAAGCAGTTTATACTTTTTTGGACAGGCTAAAACTTCTTTAACTTCAACTCCTTCCACGAACTCCATGGTGAGTACTCTGTGGGTTGTTAGCCTAGCATAAACCCGAGGTATCTTTACGTTCTTATTATTTCGAAAATTATTATAAAACGTTTTTATGTTATAAGCTTCTTTGAGGTAGTCAAGCTCATTCTCAGTGTACTCCTTGAACTCAGCAAAGATCTCCTCAGGGTCAATGATCTCCTGCTTTACATGATGCTTGAAAAGCCTTGCTAAGTACTCCAGAATCTCAAGGTCGGTTTCAATAAGAGCCTTGACGCCGGGTCTCATAACCTTAACAGCTACTTTCTTATTATTCCTTAGCCTCGCTACATGCACCTGGCCAATACTCGCAGCTGCTAAGGGCTTCTTCTCAAATTTTTTGAATAACTTATTGATTGGCTTGTTAAACTCTGCTTCAATAACATGTTTTACTTCCTTGTAAGGGAATGGCTCAACATCATCCTGTAACTTGCTAAGCTCATCACAGTACTCTCGTGGTATTAAGTCAGGTCTTAGGCTTAATAGTTGTCCTAGCTTGATAAACGTACCTCCTAGCTCTTCAAGAATCATTCTTAACTCAACAGGCCTAGTCATCCTCTTCTTCTTAAGCCTGAAAGACTTCTTCTTGAGCTTTACCTTCTCAAGATAATAACCTAATTCATACTTAGTAATTACTCTTAGAACCTGCTCAAACCTCTTTATCCCTCGGAATCTCTTAGGTATTATGAACATTGCAATATAAGGGTTAATAATGGTTTATATAATTTATTGCTATTCTATCCCTTTATAACCCTTTTAACGCTGAGAAGATAAGATGAGTGTATTAAGCTTCTAGTAAAAAACTTGGAGGACCATGTTACACTGCAACCATTTAATGACTTGGTAGGGCTTTGGTTGTGAAGCCTCTGGCCGGATTCGAACCGGCGACCTGCGCTTTGCCCGTTTATTTACGAGAGCGCTGCTCTACCAGCTGAGCTACAGAGGCATTAAATAAAGAAGTGTAGAAGCAGTTGCTCTTTTTAAAGTTTCGTTCTCAGCTCTTCAACAACGTATTTTTTCTGGCACTCATTACATACAGTTCTCTTCTTTCCTTTCTTATCTCTAATATAAGTGCCAATTATTTTGTTGAGAAACGTGGTCTGGATTTTTTTTCCGCAAATAGCACACTTCATTTTCCTTTTATTCTTGTTTTTATTTCTTTTTTTGTTCTTATATTTTTCTTGGCGAGCTGATGATTCTTACACACACCCATAGATGCTCCTGTTTTTAAATTTTTTTTATATGATTGCTTTTACTAAGAGTGGGTTGATTTCTTTCTTAGATGTTCATACTTGTAATGTTAGGTAAGGTTATATGAATAACATTCAGTATTATTGCTAGCACTAGCATTATGAAATAAATTGTTTTACTCCACTCAATTACTTTGTAGCCGTCAAAACCAGCAAAGGGTATTAAGTTGAAAAGAGCCAGCCACGCATTAATCATAAGACCGTAGAAAGCTATGCTAGGAATTACAAAAACTAAAGGCAGGAATACTAGTGCGAGTATAAGATTAGCTGCGGGTCCTGAACTCGCTATGATTCCTCCTTCTCTTCTAGATACAAACCCGGATATGAGTACTGCTCCCGGAGCTGCTATTATGAAGCCAAAGAAGCTCATAATAATGGCTACTAAGAGCATGGAGTTGTTTGCTCTGAACTCTGCGTGCTTGCCAAACTTTCTAGCGAAGTATCTGTGGGCGAGTTCATGCACTAGAAAGCCAAGGCCTACTGTAAGACTTGCTATGATTATACTAGAAACAAAGGCAACTTCATAAACCTTGTTTATGAGTATTCCGAATGCTATGCTTATGGCTAGCCATGCTTTTATTATCTCTTTGGTTTCAAAGCTCACACTCATTTTGTAGAATTAAAAGGTATGGTGGGTTTATTTATAAAGCTAATCATAAATGTTCTTTATTTGTTTCTTCTAATTTTTAGGTATTATGTATTATAAATTCTCACTGATTTCTTAGCTCACCCCAAACCCTATGAACTACTCTGAAGTAGTCATGAAAAGAAAAGTTTTATATATGATAATTAGTCTCTTATAACATTATTATAACAAAACAAGCAGGTAGTAAGATGTTCGCGTATAAAGCAATATTCTTATTTGTACTCAGTGCAATATTAATACCTCTTCTCTTTGTAACCAGAGAGCTATTCCTCCTAGGAATATTCATAGGCGTGTTTATCTTATCCCAGGTTGTTCTACTCTACCTCTTCTATCAACAAAAAAAACTGGGTGTTAAGGAGTGGTATGCTTTCTGGTCAGCCATAGCAAGCTTAATCTTTATGCTCATCCTCTTATTGATAGGAAGAAAAGCCACTATAGAATTCTTAGGGCTAGTATTATTCCTTGATTATTTCATAGGATTAATAATTCTTTTGTTCAGAGACAGAATAATAACTATTCTAAAACAAACCTCTAAGAAGACTCTTACAGACAAGGACTTTAAAGCTTTCAGAAACAAGGATGAGCTTCACAAACTAATAGACGCATTTGAATTAGACACTCTGCCTAAAGCCAAGCTTTTTGATACTGAAAAAGCTGATATTCACTTAAAAGAAGTTAAGCCTGATAAAGAAGAAGAAACAAAGGAAAAAGAAGAAACTAAGAGAAGAGAAGAAAAAGCAAAGGAAGAAGAAAAAAAAGAAATAAGAAAAGAAGAGCAACCACCAGAATTCAGAGCAGCATCCTTCTTTGAGCACATGAAAGAAAAAGAAGAAAAGGAAAAAGAAGAAGAGCCTAGAATAAGAGAGTTAAAAGAAGCTCCTAGAATAGACTTTGAAAAAGTAAAACAAGACCTTGAAAGGATAGACACAAATGTTAAAACTATTAGCGAGAAGATAAGAAGGATAAGCGAGAGAGCAATCCAGGAAGGAATGAAGAGAAAAAGCGAAGAAAAAGAAAAGAGAAAAGCAAAACAAAAAAAGCTGAAGAAAAAAGAAATGAAAGTATACGCTTCAAAAACCGGGAACAAGTATCATTATGACAAGAACTGCCTGGGGCTAAAAAGAGTAAGTAAAAAGAACCTTGTTACATATACTAATTCTAGAGAAGCAAGAAGAAAAGGATTAAAAGCCTGTGGGATTTGCAAGTAATGGCGGGTTAATTTTGGGATATTAGACTAATTTATCTAAGCGGATGGTTTCCCTGCGCTGACTGCGCAAAATCAATAATTGAAGCTGGCATTAAATTAGCATTAAAAGACTTGTCACACCAGACGAGGTTTACCTTGACAAGAGTAAGCACATACTTATACCAACTCTCCAGAACCAGCCTTATAACTTTGAGATGGCAGAAGAGCAGATGAGAAAGAAAAAAATAGAGATAATTACTGAGCCTAGAATAAGGCCCTGCAGGAAATAAAAAATAGATTTACCACTCATAAAGATTTCTTTGGTCCTTATTGTACTTTTCCAGTCTTTTTGGGGGATGAACCTGTTTCCATTCAAAACCCCACTTTCTCAGCATGTCTAATGCATTAGGACTAATCCTTGGGCTTGCAACCACACCCTTAACATGTTCTATTCCTTTCAACTCCTTAATCTTCTCAACATACCTTCTTAGCTGGGTAACGCATTGCAGGCTTGCAGTGTACCTCTTACACTCAACAACAACAAGGTTACCCTTCTTATCATGACCGAACACGTCTATAAACCCGAACTTGGTGTGCTCCTCTCTGCTCAGAGGCTTAAAATCAGGGCTTATAAGCTCTGGCTTTGCTTTTATCATATCACTCATATCCTTTTCTGTGCCCACAATTTCTAGTTTTAAACCGTCCTCTAACTTGTGACTCATAAAATTGTATACTCTGAAAATATCAATATCAAGGTAGTCTTTGTACTCAAGATTCCTGGTTTTCAAAACAAGGCGATTCTCAACACGCTCTAACTCTATCCTAGAATTAGGCTTCATATAATTAACAGGGTTGCTGCCTTCTGGCTGGTGCACAAGCACGGTGTTGTCGCTTTTCACAATTATTACTCTGTCGCCTCTTGCCAGAAAAGCCTCTGCTCTCCCACTATACTTTACCTCGCAGTTACAGAAAAAAACTATTGATTCATTCCTAGCAAGGGCTTCTTCGAATCTTACTCTGAAATCAATTAACTCCATGACAAGAAAAGAATATTTGAACACAATAAAAATGTTTGGTTTATTCTTGGTTATTAATACTCGCTTAGTTTCCTCTGGATCTTTAAGTTGTTAAGCAAGACGCTTTTCCTCAGGATGAGTTCGGTATTCAACCCAAACTTCTTCTTAACAAGCACTTTAGCATATCTTAGCATTAACTCTTTTGAATCAAATATTACTGGTTTTTTAGAGAGGGTTTTCCTCACTGCTTCTCTCACAACCCACACCCCTAAAGGCGCATAGTATTCTCCTGTTATGAACCTTAATAATAACACTGATGCCTGCCTTTGAATCTTTTTTAAATGTTCAAGCACAGGAAGCCTTGCAGCATAGTAACCTCCTGCTGTATTACTCGCATAAGTTTTTCTACCATCATAACCTTCATAATCACTCATTATTGTTACGCCTTCTGAATCATGCCATGTACTCCTACCCACATAAGTTTCAAACAATTCGTAACTCCATACTTCAGGGAAGAATAATGCAATGTAGTAATTACCAAGGTATCCTCCGAAAAACGCAGCGTAATCATAAAGATCATACTCCTTGACTTGCTTTATAATCCTCTTTGCAAGTGCATCATCAACCGCAGTAATACTCCACCTTGTTGGCACTAGTTTCCTCTCCTTCTTAACCCCTAAGTTACCTGTACTTAGAAGTCGGGCAAGGTAATGCTCATCAATACTCTTATTATAAAGGTAAGTAATCGCTTGGCTGGCTTTGAAGTCAATATCATCAACAACCCTGTCAATGATCCTTGGTATTCGCGGGTTCTCTGTAATCCGGGCTTTTTTCAGTTTCACTCTTGGTCCATGAGGAATTGTGTCCTGTTCAAAACTCAGGGTGAATGTTGGTTTTTTTGTAAGGTGAACCTCTATATCAACGGGTTGCTCTGCCATCGCTACTTCTTTGCTTATTTTCATCAATCTTTCTTTAAACCCGGTTATTCGGCTCTTAAAATTAGAGTTAATCAAGCTGCTTCTTAGACGTATTATCTTTGCAATGCTATAATTCTCTCTTGACCATAGACTAGGATTATCATGCTCCTCGTACTCTTCTGCGCTGAGGATCCCTACACTGACTTCTGGGTAGCCATGCCTGCCAACAAATACGTTTGGGCTCTGACCAAAGAATTCCTGCTTTGCCCTTATATTAAACTTTTTCTGAGCTCCTATCTTTACCATGATAGGACAGAAAGTTCTGCCGCAGATACGCGGGTCGCGTCCTTTACACTTAATACACCGTATATTCATTAGGGGAAAAGGAGTTATGAATTAGGATAAAAAGGTTTTGGAAGCCTTTAAGGTTTTTGGCTTTCATAGAATTCTTTCTGGGCTTTTACTTTTTTGATGTACTGCCTTGTCTCTGCGAATTTAAGGTGTTTATTAGCTTTTGCTCTTCCCGGTCCTGCGTTGTAAGCACCGAGTGCTTTGTCCACATCTCCTTCGAAGAAGTTGTAATACTTGCCGAAATAAGCCACGCCAGCTCTCAGGTTGGTTAACGGGTCTTTTATTACTTCTTTGAAATCATAACCCATCTCTTTTGCAGCGAGCTTTGTGACTTGCATTAAGCCGTAGGCAGTTAGGATTTTGTTTCCGTTCTTATCGGTTTTGTATTTGAACTTCCCGTTTGCTATGCGTTCTAGCTTGTATCCTTCCCTGTTCGGGTTATACGCTGACTCCACCCATACTATTGCTCTTATTAAGTCTGTGCTTAACTTGTACTTCAGGTTATTATTCTTGTTCCACTCTGAGACAACCAGCTCTATTAGTTCATCTATGCTCTTTCTACCTAGTTTTGTTTCTACCTTTTTCTCCCCGTATTTTCTTAGGTGTTGTTTGTCTTTTAGCTCTACTTCTTCTCTGATTAGTATTGTGTTTGACCAGTCTGTTTTTAAGGTTCCTTTTTCGTAGTTGATTTTTATAACATTGATTTCCGGGTATCCTAGTAGGTTTACTAATCTCTTTGTCTTTAGTATTTCGTTTCCTATTCTGAGAGCTGCTTCTTGGTTGTGATATGCTCCTATTAGTGTTTTGTAATATGTTTTTTCCTTTATTTTTTCTTTAGCAATGATGGTGTTTGGGAAGCCTAGTTTTCTAAGGAGATCCTTGTTATGGACTGCGTATTCTTTGTTAAGATTTGCTGAGAACTGAACATAGTATCCTTCCAGGATTGATTCTTGTGCTTTTTTGTGTGGCTTGTGTTCTGAAGCGGTGTATAGCTTATCAACTAATTTGTCTAATGGGTCTTGAGCTAGTTTGTATGTTACTGCTGTTGTTACTAGCCCGCCGAGTATTAGACCCAGGGCGTCTCGTCTGCTTAGTTTTCCTTTTACTTTTACAACAACCCTCTTTTTTGTCATAATTCTTTCTTATTAGCCCTATTATTTATAAACCTTTCGATTTTTTACCACTTTTTCGTAGCGAATTCTTCGGTTGGGTGGTGAAATGGTTAAATATAAATATCCGTTCTATCCCCTCTCTTTTTCTTCTTATCATAAAAACAAGCCAGAGGTGACAGGTATATGAGATATACACAACTAGCCAAATTCAAAGAAATCGGAGAAAAAGGACAAAAAACACTCGCGACCAAGACCGTTACTATCGTAGGCCTAGGTAATATTGGCTCTACAGTAGCTGTAATGCTTGCCAGAGCAGGAATAAATCTAAGGCTTATAGATAAAGGAAGGTGCTTTACAAAAGACCTATCAGCGCAATCCCTTTACCTGGAAGAAGACAATACCAAGTTCAAAGCAAAGCAAGCTAAAAAACGCTTAGAACAAATCAATCCCAAAGTAAAAGTAAAAACGTTCCACGAAGACCTTACTGAGAACAATATCTTTCTTATAGAATCTGATGCTGTTATTGATGCCACAGGCAACCTTGAAACAAGCAAACTAATCTATGACTATGTGAAAAAGAAGAAGATGATAGGAATAATTGCGGTTGATTCAGGAAGCCAAGGTTTGGTTGTAACCTATGATAAGACCACCAGCTTCGAGAAGATCAAGAAGCATGTGGAAAAAATGGAGCCAATAGACCAAGCAGGCATTATTAATCCAGCTGTACACATGGCAGCAGCTATTATTGTTAAGAAGATATTTAAGATCCTTCTTAAAAAACCGTTTCACAAAGACGCGGTTGTATTTGATGTTTGGAAGGATACTCTGCGGAGACACAGGCTTTGATAAAAAAATAAAAAATAAATAATTATGATAATAATTATGATAATAACTCACCTGGGTTAATAGAGGAATTCGCGGCAATTCCAAATTAAGGAGCACAGAACATGGGGATTTCAGAAGACCAGTTAAAAGAACTAAGACAAATATTTGACTCTGTGTCAAGACCTGTTATTCTCTTTGATGATGATCCTGATGGATTAGCAAGCTTCTTGCTTATTTACAAACACATAAGAGAAGGTAAAGGCATACCTGTTAAGAACGCTCCTAAACTAGGCTTAGAAACAGCCCAGAAAATTAATGATTACGCTCCTGATGTCGTGTTTATTGTTGATGTGCCTATTGTCGAGCAGGAGTTGATTAATAAGATAAAGACGACTGTTGTGTGGGTGGATCATCATCCTGTTATTAAGAGGCATGGAGTAAAATATTATAATCCAAGAATTTTAGAACCTGATGATAATAGACCAACATCCTACTGGATTTATAAAGCCTTAAGAGAAAATATTTGGATAGCAATGGTAGGAATGGTTGGTGACTGGTTCTTTCCAGAGCAAGAAGTAATGGATGAATTCCTCAAGGAATACCCTGACCTTTTATCAAGGGATGTGAAAGAACCAGATATTGCTCTTCATAACTCAAAGTTAGGAGAACTAATAAGAATAATCTCTTTTAACCTGAAAGGCAA
>Ga0190334_1000681_pt1 | contig 16022 bp, 18 predicted proteins | sample 48720478_MG_FD_161270 | JGI IMG/M metagenome (GOLD analysis project Ga0190334, IMG submission 161270) | Hydrothermal vent sediment bacterial communities from Southern Trench, Guaymas Basin, Mexico - 4872-04-7-8_MG | ecosystem: Environmental > Aquatic > Marine > Hydrothermal vents > Sediment ...
TCCGATCGAGGAGATCGACCTGGAGGGGGTCAGACGGAGATTGGCGGAGATCGGCGACCGGCCGGAGAACGAGGGGGAGCGCCGGCGCCTCCTCGTCCTCGAGCGGACGAAGGAGCGGCATGGCTAGACGGGTGGTGGTGACCGGCCTCGGCCCGATCACCCCGATCGGGATCGGGAAGGAGGCGTTCTGGGAGGGGCTCCGGACCGGGAAGAGCGGGATAAGGAGGGTCGATGACATCATCGATCTCGATGGGATCGACGTCAAGATCGGCGCGCCGGTCCTCGATTTCGACCCGCTCGAGCATATGGACCGGAGGAGGGCGCGCCGGATCGACCGCTCGGCCCAGTTCGGGCTGGTGGCAACGAAACTCGCGTTCTCCGATGCAGGGCTGAATCCGGCGGACCTCGACCCGGACCGGGTCGGGGTGATCGCCGGGACCGGGATCGGCGGTCTCGAGACGATGTCGGCCAACTTCAAGGTCCTGTTCGAGCAAGGGCCGCGGCGGGTCAGCCCGTTCTTCATCCCGCGGCTGATGCCGAACGCCGTCGCCGGAGAGATCGCGATCGAGTTCGGCCTGCGGGGGGCGAACTTCGGGGTCGTATCGGCGTGCGCCAGCTCGGCCCACGCGATCGGGATCGCCTCCGAGCTGATCTGCTCCGGGTTCATCGACGCCGCCGTCGCCGGCGGGGCGGAGGCCGGCCTCTTTCCGATCTCCTATGCCGGGTTCGTCCAGATCGGCGCCCTGTCGAAGCGGAACGACGAGCCGTCCCGCGCATCGCGGCCGTTCGACCGGGATCGGGACGGGTTCGTGATCGGAGAGGGGGCGGGGATACTGATCCTCGAGGAGGAGGGGCACGCCCGCGCCCGGGGGGCGCGGATCTACGCCGAGCTCGCCGGTTTCGGGATGACCGACGATGCCTATCACATAACCGCCCCGCCTCCGGACGGGATCGGGGCGGCGGCCGCGATAAAGGGGGCTCTCTCCCGCGGAGGGGTCTCCCCGAACGAGGTTGACTACATAAACGCGCACGGGACATCGACCGAGCTGAACGACCGTTCGGAGACGACGGCGATCAAGCTCGCGCTGGGGGAAGCGGCGTACAAGGTGAAGATCGGCTCGACCAAGTCGCAGATCGGCCACCTCCTCGGAGCGGCGGGCGCGGCCGAGGCGATCGCCACCCTCCTCGCCATGGAGAACTCGTTCATCCCGGCGACGCTGAACTACGAGAACCCTGATCCCGAATGTGATCTGGATTACACACCCTCCCCGATCGAGAAGGAGATCGGTCTCGCCATCAGCGATTCGTTCGGATTCGGCGGCCAGAACGCCGTCCTTCTGTTCAAGCGCGTCGGTTGATCTAGAATTGGGTGATGAACCGAAGATCGTTCGTCAGGAACGTCCGGATGTCGCCGATCCCGTAGCGGAGCATCGCCATCCGCTCGACCCCAAGGCCGAAGGCAAACCCGGTGACCGCCTCCGGATCGTAGCCGACCTCGGTGAGGACGGCGGGATCGACCATCCCTGCCCCCATGATCTCGAGCCAATCGCTCGAACCGGGCGCCTTGACGTGTACCTGGACCGATGGCTCGGTGAACGGGAAGAAATCGCCGGAGAAGCGCATCTCGTAGCCCTCTCCGAAGAACTCCTTGGTGAAGGCCTCGAGGACGTACTTCAGATTGGTGAGCGACAGCCCCTCCTCGACCCAGAGCATCTCGACCTGATGGAAGATGGGGGAGTGGGTGGCGTCCTGGGCGTCGCGGCGGTAGCAGCGTCCGGGGCAGATCACCCGCACCGGGGGTGAGGTCTCCTTCATCACCCTAATCTGGACCGGCGAGGTGTGCGGCCTGAGAAGGTGCGTATCATCGATGTAGAACGTATCCCATTCGTCGCGTGCCGGATGATCGGCCGGGATGTTCAACGCCTCGAAGTTGTGGTACTCGGTCTCGATCTCCGGGCCGGTGGCAAGGTCGAACCCCATCCGCATGAAGATCGACTCGACCTCCCGTTGGACGATCGTCAGCGGATGGAGATGCCCCAACTTTCGATAGACGCCGGGGAGGGTGACGTCGACCCGCTCGCTGGCGAGGCGTTCCTCGAGGTGGACATCGGAGAGCTCCTTCTCCCTGGCAGCGACGGCCTCGGTCGCCTTCTTCTTCAAGGCGTTCAGGAGGCTCCCCGCTTCGGCGCGGGATTCCGGATCGATCTCGCCGATCAACTTGAACAGCCCGGCGATCCGCCCCTTCCGACCGAGGAACTCCACCCGGAACGACTCGAGCCCCGCCGGATCGGTCAGGGCGGGTAGGCGTTCCGCGAGGTCGCGGTCGATCTCGGCGATCCGTTTGCGCAATAGGTCTAGATTAGCCATTTAGGCCGGATTATAGCCGGCCGATTTTCCATTGACAAGCGGCTTTCCGCGAGTGTATCCTCACTTCCACGCCCTGGGTACAACCGGCGATGAAGGGGGAGAAGATGACCGACTATGCAGCGCGGCGGGAGATGGTGATCCGATCGGTCGATGCGGAGGCGTTCCTCGCGTTTAACCTGGAAGGTTCGGACCCGGCGAGCATCCGTTACCTTACCGGTTTCACCGGCGAAGGGGCGCTCATCCTGACCGATCGCCAAGGGGTCCTTCTGACCGACTCCCGCTACACCGAGCAGGCGAGGAGGGAGACGGCCGGCTTTCCGATCGAGGAGTCGCGGACGTGGACCGGAGATGGGCTGATCGAGGCCTTCGCCGGTATGGGGATCTCCCGCGTATCGGTCGCCTCGAGGCGGATCAGCCACCATTTCTTCGAGGCGCTCGGAAGGTCGGGAAAGGTGACGCCGGTGGCGATCGCCGATCCGGTCGCCGAGCTTCGGAAGATCAAATCGCCTGAGGAGCTAGCCTCCCTGAGGAAGGCGGCGCGGATCGCCGAGGATGCCCTGATCCGCCTCCTCGACGAGATCAAGATCGGGATGGACGAAGCCGAGATCGCCCTTAGGCTCGAATGGATGATCCGGGAGGGGGAGGCGGAAGGGGTGGCGTTCCCGTTTAACGTTTCGGCCGGAGAGAACACCGCCCTCAACCACTACAACCCGTTCATCGGCCGGAGGCCGATCAAGAGGGGAGATTTCCTCCTGTTCGACTTCGGAGCGTGTGTCGACGGGTATCGATCCGACATCACCCGGACGTTCTCGGTCGGAAGGCCGACAGGAGAGGCGAAGGAGATCTACGACGCGGTCCTGCGGGCGAACCTCGCCGCCATCGCGGCCGTCAGATCCGGGATGACCGGCGTGGAGGCCGACGCGGTCGCCCGCGACTCGATAGCCGCGGCCGGCCACGCCGAGCACTTCGGCCACGGCCTCGGGCACGGGATCGGCCTCGAGGTGCATGAGGCCCCGTTCCTCTCCCCTCGTAGCAAGGACACCCTCGGAGCCGGGATGACGGTGACGATCGAACCGGGGATCTACATCACCGGTTTCGGAGGGGTGCGGATCGAGGACGACATCGTCATCACCGATGAGGGATGCGAGGTGATAACCTCCTTCCCGAAGGATCGCCTGATCGAGGTGGGATAGATGCCCCTGAAGAGGATCGCCCTGATCGCCGTGGCCGCCTCGCTCGCTGCACTCTCCGCCTGCACCCTGTTCAGCCCCGCTCCGGTGGCGCGGTTCGACGTCGAGCCTGTCGTGATCTACGCCGGAGAGCCGGTCGATTTCGACGGATCCCCGTCGTCGGGGAGCCTCGTCTCCTACACCTGGGCCCTAGGGGACGGGAGGACCGCTTCGGGAAAGCGAGCGACGGCGAGCTTCCCGACGCCGGGACGGTACACGGTAGCCCTGACCGTCGAGGATACGAACGGGCGGACGGACGAAGTCTCCGAAACGATCGTCGTGTACCTCCGGAGCGGGACGGAGATATTCCACGAGGACTTCTCAGCCGGCGAGCCAGCGCTCGGCGCTTGGCCGCTCGATCCGACCTGGGCGAGTCCGGAAGAGGGAGCGGTCGAGTACATCGCGAGCACGCCCGGATATGCTCTCCACATCCGAAGCGATAAGGAGAGCTGGCACCGCCGCTACGCCGGGGTCTCCCTCCCTCCCCTCCGGTCGGGGCAGAAGGTTTCCTTCACGTGCAGCGTCATGACCCTGGCGAACCAGGACCATCACACTTTCATCATCATCCCGTTCCGGGCCGATCTCTCCTCGAGCGCCGGCTCCCTCCCCTACTACCAGTTCACGAGCGACGGCGGAGGATCGTACATCCGCGAGCCGACCGCCTACGGGACCGACGTCGGCCATCCGATCGGGTTCAAGCCGGATGTCTACCGATGGCATACCTATTCCTTCTCCTACGACGGTTCCGAATATGAATTCCGCGTCGACGGGACCGTCTGGAGGACCGGTCCGGTGAACGCCGACATCACTGATGGAAGAGGCTGGATCATCCTGATCGGCGAGGAGAGCTCGACCGAGTCCTGCAACGCCTACTACGACGACATCTCGATCAGGATCGAGGAATAACAGAAACTCCGCCCTTAACCGTATAAGACAACCTGGCCTAGAAGGGGTGCCCTTCCTCCTCCTGGAACCCGGTCGCTGTCCTTCCCTTCACCCAGGACCAGATGCCATCCTCGTCATGTCATGATCGGAAGCCTGGCTCTGTTGATCATCGTCTGGGCGGTCCTCGTCCGTCGGCCGGACGGGGCCTCATTGGGGATCGGGATCGCCTCCTCGGCGTTCGCCCTCCTCATGGGAGGGATCCTGTTCCCGCATCGCCGCCGGTTCCTCCCGGCCCCGGTCCGCCGCCCCCTCTCCTTCCTCCGCCTCCTCCTATCCCTCGCCGTCCGGGTGACCGTCTCCACGGTGCGCACCTCCTGCCTGATCATCTTCGGCGGGGAGGAGGGCCGGATCATCGCCCTCCCGACCCGGATCGCCGCCCCGTTCGGCCGGCTCCTCCTCCTGAACGCGATCACCCTCACACCCTCGACGATATCGCTCCTGATCGACCGCGACCTCCTCTACATCCATTGGCTCGGCTCGAGAGAGGGGAAGGCCGTTCCCTCGCGGATCAAAGAGGGGATCGAGGCGGAGATCGCCGCCCTGTTCGGGGAGAAAGGGGTACGACGTGATCGGTCCGGTTGAAATAGCGATCCTGGTGAGTATCGGGGCGATCCTGATCCGACTCGGTCTCGGCCCGACCGCCTGGGATCGCCTCCTCGCCTACAACTCCGCCGCCAACCGGATCGTAGGAGTGCTCGCCATAGCGGCGGTCACGTCACAGGAGAGCGTCTTCTTGGACATCGCCATCGTCTACCTCAGCCTCAGCTTCCTCGGGGTGGTGGTCCTGGCCCGTTTCCTCGAACGGGGAGGGAGCTTCAGATGACGGCGCTCGTCTTCATCTACCTCGGTGGGGTGTTGATCCTGATCGGAACCGCGGGGATCCTCCGCTTTAACGACGTCTACTCCCGCCTCCAGGCGAGCGGCGTCTCGGACAACGTCGGTCTCACCTTACTCCTCGTCGGCCTGATCCTACGCGGGGGATGGGAAGGGGGCGACTGGGCCATCCTCCTTCTGACCGCCCTTCTACTCGCCACGAATCCGGTCGCCACCCACAGCATCGCCAAGAGCGCCTTCGTCCAGGAACACGCGGAGAAAAAGGAAAGATGACGATGCGGACCGCCCTTTTCGTTCTCCTCCCGGTGATCGCTTCGATCGCCCTCGTGCAACGCCGGCGGGTGGCGGCGTTGATCGGGATGGGGCTGTTGAGCTTCACCCTCTCCGCGACCTACGCCTTGCAGAACGCGCCGGATGTCGCCATGACCGAGGCGGCGATCGGTGCGGCCCTCGTCACTACGATCTACGTCCTCGCCATCAGGAGGACGGGGAGGCTGATCGTCGTCGCGGACGAGGCCCCGAACCTCCTCGCCCGGAAAGGGGAGCGCCTCGTCGGTCTGGAGTACGAGATCCTGGAAGGATTCGCCCGGGAGCTCGGGCTCGATCTCTCGATACGGTTCCTACCTCGCGAGGCCGTGGAGGCGAGCCTCCTCGCCGGGGAGGCCGATCTCGCCGCCGGTGGGATCGTCCGGAGCGACGACCCGCGCTTCCGGGCGACCGCCGGCTACCTAGCGACGTCCCTCGTCCGGATCGGAGGGGGAAGCCGCGGTCCGGAGCCCCCCTACACCGGATACTTCTCCGAGCTGCTCGAGTCGATCAGGGAGGGGAAGGAGATCACGGCGACCCTCGACCTCGCCCGGTTCATAGAGGCGATGCGGAGCGGCCTGACCGGATTCGAGCTCGAACGGCTCCCGGGCGAGCGGGAGTACGCCTTCCTCGTCTCCAGGAAGAGGGAAGGCCTTCATGCGAAGCTCGAGGGATACCTGCGGGAGCTGAGGGTCGGCGGGAAGCTCGATGAGATGATCAGAAGGAACCTGAGATGACGAGACGGAAGGCCGCCTTCGCCATTACCTGCCTTTTACTCACCGCCGCGCTCTGTCTCCTCGTCGCCCGGTCGGTCCATCTGCCGGGCGGGTTAGGGGAACCGCAATACATCCGGGAGCTGGCGTCACGGACCGGTGCGTTGAACCTCGTCGCTTCGATCTACCTAGACGGACGCCTCTACGACACGATATTCGAGCTCATCGTCTTCTCCGTCGCGGTCCTCGGGGTCCGCTTCTACCTCTCCGAGCGGAGGCCCTCCCATCGTCCGGCGCCTATCCCCGAATCCCATGTGGTTCGGGCATCGGCCGAGGCCCTCTTCCCGTTCCTCCTCCTCCTCGGGATCTACCTGGCCGCCTACGGCCACCTCTCCCCCGGCGGCGGGTTCGCGGGCGGGACCGTCGCCGCTAGCGGCCTGATGCTATGCAGCATCGCCATCGGGGCCGATGCCGTCGCCAGGAGGATCCACCGGCCATCCCTTGAACGCCTCGAATGGGCCCTCCCGCTGACGATCATCTCCCTCGCAATCGTCCCCGTCCTCCTCGGCAGACCCCCGCTGGCGGCGCTATTCCCCCCGCGCGGGGGAGGCGGGATCTTCTCCAGCGGCTCGATCCTCCTCTACAACCTTCTGATCGGGATCAAGGTCTTCATCGGCTCGTGGGTCGTCGTTCACGGTTTCATCGAACATCGGGGGGAGATATGAGCTACTCTCCGAGCGGAATCGACGCCGCTATCGCCCTCCTTGGGATCGGGATCCTCGTCCTCGCCCTCCGGCGGGACCTGATCCTGAAGCTCCTCGGCCTCGGGTTGATCAATTCGAGCACGATCCTCTTCCTCGTGTCGATCAGGTTCACCCCGGATGCCGCGATCCCGATCCTCCCCGTGCGGGATGCGGGGATCGTCGCCGATCCCCTCCCTCAGGCGGTCGTCTTATCGGCGATCGTGATCAACTTCGCCATCCTCGCCCTCGCGCTCGTCTTCGTCATGATCCTGGTCGAACGCTACCACACGACGGATTCCGAGCGGATCGAGAGCGAAGTGGCGGCCGAACAGGGCGGTGAGGGATGATCCTTCCGCTCCTCCCCCTCTCCCACGCCTTCCTCGGGTTCCTCTCCATTGCATGGGGCCGCTCGGCCCGGGCGACGCTGATCTGCGCGTTCCTGTTCGATGCCGCTGCGATCGGCCTCTACTATGCCGGTTCCCGTTGGTTCGGACCGGTCTTCGTCGGCGGCTGGAAGGGGCCGGTCGGGATCGCCCTCGCCTTCGATCCCGTTTCGCTCGCGTTCCTCATCCTCGGCGTCCTGCTCGAACTCGCCGTCGCTGTCTACGTATGGAGGGAACAGCGCCGCCCCTACTTCTTCATGCTCCTTCACGCCCTGTTCGCCGCTGCCTATGCGCTGATCCTCGCTCAGGATCTGTTCAACATCTACGTGATACTCGAGCTCCTCACCCTGACGAGCTTCCTCCTCGTCGCCTACGACCGCCGCGCCCGCCAGGTGTGGGCGAGCCTCAAGTACCTCCTGTTGGCGTCGCTCGGGATGTCCCTCTTCCTGCTCGGAGCGGCGATCGCCTACGGGTACACGGGGAGCTTCAACCTCGCTGAGATCCGAACGGGTATCGCCGGTTCCCCGGATGGTCCCTGGATCGCGGCATGCGCCGCCCTGTTGGTCGCCGGGGTCGCGGTGAAAGCGGGGATCTTCTCGTTCTCCCTCTGGCTCCCTGCCGCCCATTCGACAGCGTCGACGGCGATCTCCGCCCTACTCTCCGGATTCGTGATCAATATGGGCGTGGTGGTCCTGATCCGGCTCGATTCCGTCTTCCGGCTCGACCTCCCCCTACTCGTCCTCGGGGCGGTCACAGGGATCGCCGGGGCCGCCTACGCCATAGCGAGCCTCGACGTCAAGCGGCTGCTGGCCTTCTCCACCCTCTCCCAGATCGGCTACCTCCTCGTCGGCCTCTCCCTGAGCGGAGGGGCGGCCCTCACCGGCGTCCTCGCCTACGCCATCGCACACGGTTCTGTCAAGGGCCTCCTCTTCCTCGCCGCCGGTGAGTCCTCCCGGGCGGTCGGAAGCACGCTGATCCGGGATCTGATCGGCGGACGACGGCGGATCCCCACGGGGGTCCGTTTCGGATTGCTCGTCGGAATCCTCGGGATCATCGGGATCCCACCACTGGCGGTCTACGTCGCGAAAGGGGCGATCCTGGCAAGCGGGAAGGGGGGCATCGATCAGGCAATCCTGATCGCCCTCGGGGTGGGGAGCGCGGCATCGTTCGTCAAGCTGATCCCCCTCCTCCGGCCGTGGAACCGGGTCAGGGCCCCTTCCCGTACCGGAGCGCTTTGGGTCCTCGTTCTTCCCGTCGTCCTCTTCGCCCCGCTCGCCGTCCGGCTCTTCCCCGATATCCCATCCCCGACCGTCTGGAGCGGGGGCTTCTTATGGAAGGGCTTCGCCACGATCGGGGCCGGACTCCTCCTCGGCCGGTTCCTCCTCCACCGGCCGCTTCCCCTCCCGCAGCGGATCTTCCGGGCCGAGTTCGGGGTGTTAGCGATCCTCGCCGGGTTCCTCCTCATCTATCTCCTCCTCGGCGGCGTTTGAACGATGCAAACGGGGGGGAGTTTCGGTACCGTTTCGTCATGCGAAGCGAGAATCCGATCGAACGGTATGCCGGGTTCCTCCTCGATATCGACGGGGTCCTCGTCCGCGGGAGGGAGCCGATCCCCGGGGCGGCGGAGGGGCTCTCCCAACTGAAGCGGATCGGGAGGACGATCCTCCTCACGAACAACTCGACGCGGACCCGGCGAGCGCATGCAAGGCGGCTCAACTCGCTCGGCTTTCCGGTGAAGGCCGACGAGATCGTCCCAAGCTCCTACATCGCCGCCCGCTATCTCGCCCGCAAGTTCGGGAAAGCGGCGGTCTGGCCGATCGGCGAGGAGGGGCTGACGGAGGAGCTCGAGGCCGCCGGACATCGGATAGTGGAGCCCCCTGATGCGGAATGGGTGGTGGTGGGGATGGACCGGAACTTCGGTTATGACTCGATCTCCCGTGCCCTCCGCGCCCTCCTCTCCGGCGCCCGCCTCATCGCCACGAATACAGATGCTACCTTCCCGACCCCGGAGGGGCTCCTCCCCGGCGCCGGGGCGATGGTCGGGGCGCTCGCCGGGATGGGGTATCGACCGGAGATTGTGGTCGGGAAACCCTCCCCGATCGCCTACGAGACCGCCCTCGAGCTGATCGATGCCCCCCTTGATCGGATCCTGATGATCGGCGATCGGCTGGAGACCGACGTTGCCGGGGCAGAGCGGGTCGGGATCGACGCCGCCTACCTCCTCTCCGGCGTGGGGAGGCTGGAGGATGTCGACCGATCCGGACCGAACCCGAAATGGGTGGCGGCCGACCTCTCCGACCTCGCCGCCGGCAAGTTCGTCCGCCGGCCTACCGATGGGTAAGATCCCAAAGGGGTGATCGATCCGATGGACCGGACCGTCTTGAAGGCAGAGGGGCTCGTCAAGGACTACAGGGATGTCCGGGCGGTCGCCGGAATATCGTTCGCTGTCGAGCGGGCGACCGTATTCACCCTCCTCGGCCCGAACGGAGCGGGGAAGACGACGACCCTCGAGATCCTCGAGGGGATCCGGTCCCCGGATGCCGGGACGATAACCCTCTTCGGCCGGACCCTCCGCCGCGTCGATCGGGCGGCGAAGCAGCGGATGGGCGTCCTCCTTCAGGAAGGGAACTTCGAGCCTTATTTGAAGGTAAAAGAAGTCGTGCGGCTGTTCGCCTCGTTCTTCGCCCATCCCCGAGAGGTCGGGGAGATCCTCGCCGCGGTCGGGTTGGAGGAGAAGGGGAACGCCCTCGTCCGGGGGCTGTCCGGCGGACAGAAGCAGCGGCTCGCCGTCGGCGTCGCGCTGATCAACGACCCTGAGCTCGTCCTCCTCGATGAGCCGACGACCGGCCTCGATCCCCAGGCGCGGCGGAACATCTGGTCGATCGTCGGCCGGCTTAAGTCCGAGGGCAAGACGGTCATCCTGACGACCCATTATATGGAGGAGGCCGAGGCCCTCGCCGATTCGGTCTGCATCATGGATCACGGCTCGATTATCGCCGAGGGCTCCCCGCGGGAGCTCGCCGAGCGGTTCGGGGAGGAGACGGTGATCGAGTTTCAGAGCGAGGACGCGCCGGCCGATGCGATCGAGCGGCTGAGGGCGTTCAGTGACGAAGCGAAGCTCGACGGGGAGATGATCAGGCTCGAGACCTCCGACCTTCCCCGAACGATGGAGGGGCTGTTCGCTTGGGCGAGGGAGGCCGGGATCCCGCTCGGTCAGCTCGTCGTCCGCCAGCCGAACCTGGAGGACGTCTTCCTCGCCCTCACCGGGAGGAGGCTCCGCGAGTGAAGGGGATCCTCCTCCTCAGCCGGGCCCATATCGCGATTTCCCTCAGGGAGAGGGTCACCCTCTTCTGGTTTCTCGTCTTCCCGATCCTCCTCCTTTCGATCCTCGCTTTGATATTCGGAAATACCGGAGGGGAGGGGAATGTCCGATTCGACATCGCCCTCGTGAACGAGGACAGCGGAGATGGCTTCTCGGGGATGATCGAGCGGGCATTCGGAGAGATGGCCACCCCAGCGGAGGGAGGGGGAGAGGGGATCTTCTCGTTGGCGATACCGAGGAGCGGTCAGGATCGGGGCGCCTTCCTCGAGGAGGAGATGGAGAGGCTCTCCCGCGGTGGTCTAGCGGCGATCCTCGTCATCCCGGCCGGGTTCAACGACGATCTCATCGGCGCGCTAACAGGGGAGGAGCGACCGGCGGTCGATCTCTACTTGAACCGGAACGACCCCGGCTCGCGGATGGCGGGCGGGATCATCGACCAGGTGATCGCCGGGGTTAATCGGGAGATACTGATCAGAAGCGGCCGGCTCGATCCGGAAGGAGAGGTCGAAACGAAGGCCGGCTGGATCGGAGATGGCGAGGAGAGGCCCGGCTACATCGACTTCCTCCTCCCCGGGATCGTCCTGATGGGGTTCTTCACCGCCGGGCTGTTCGGGGTCCCGGGTACGATCCTCTACAGCCGCGACGTGAAGATCCTCAGGCGGTACTGGGTCAGTCCGCTCACCGTCCCCCGTTACGTCGCCGGGTTCGCCATCGGCCACATCGGCCTGTGCACCCTCCAATTCGGGGCGGTCTACACGATCGGGCGCTACGCCTTCGGCGCCCGGCTCGACTTCGCCCGCGTCGACGTCGCCCTCGTCCTCCTCCTCTCCGTCGCCACGTTCATGGCGTTCGGGTTCCTGATAGCATCGATCGCTAGGACGCCCAACGGCGGGATGGCGATCGCGAACATCCTGAACATGCCGATGATGTTCTTAAGCGGCCTGTTCTTTCCGATCACCGGACTGCCCCTCTTCCTCCTCGCCCTCGTCTACGTAAATCCGGTAAGCTACCTGATCGATTCGCTCCGGGCCGGCCTCGGGGTCGGAACAGCGGTCATGCCCGGGTCGCTGAGGCTCGCCGTCCCGCTCGGCTGGATCGCCCTCTCGATCGCCGTAGCTGGGATGAGGCTCCGTTGGGACGTGGAACGATGAGAGGCCTTTCCTCCCTGATCGCAAGCGAGCTGAAGATCACCCTCCGCGATCGGATGGGGCTCTTCTTCACCCTGATCTTTCCATTGATCTTCATCCTCATCTTCGGATTCCTGATGGGCGGGTTCGGCGGGGCAGACAGCGCGGCTCTCGGGACCGCCCTCCTCTCCGAGCGGGATATCGGAAGCCTACAGGAGGCCCTGAAGGATGCCGGGGCCATCGAGGTCGTCCCGTTCGCTACCGAGGAGGAGCTGAGCGACGCGCTTTCCAAGCGGAAGGTCGACTTCGGCCTCCTCTGGGACGGAGAGGAGCTCCGGTTCCTCTACGATCCGGCCCGGGTCGAGGGGAACTACGCGTTCCAGCAGCTGGCGCGCGGGATCAGCGCTGAGTTCAACCTCCTCCGCCAGGGGGCGGTCCCTCCGATCGGAATAAGGGAGATCGATGCCGGTGGGATCGAGACGAAGGGATGGTTCAACCTTGTCGTACCCGGGATCATCGCGTTCTCGATCCTGTCGGCCGGGCTGTTCGCCGTCTCCGGCCACATCACCGCCATGAAAGAGCGGCGGATCCTCGACCGGCTGATCGTCACCCCGATGCGCCCCGTCTCCCTCCTCGTTGCGGTCGCCGCCGTCCGGCTGGCGATCGTCTACTTCTCCACCCTGATCACCCTCGGGGTGAGCATCCTCATCTTCGGCCTTGCGTTCCGGGTCGACTGGGCGGGCTACTTCCTGTTCGTCGGATCGGCGACCATCGGGACGATGGGGCTCGGGACGATCATCGCCCTCCTCGTCCGCCGGCCGGCGAGCGCGAGCAACCTCGCCAACGTCCTGGCGATGATCATGCTCTTCCTCTCCGGGATCTATTTCCCGATCGAGGTGATGCCACCCTTCCTCCGCGCCCTCAGCCAGGGCCTCCCGCTGACGCACATGGCCGATGCGATGCGCTACGTCACCGGCGTGACGGAGATGGAGCCGGTCAGGTTCTGGGCGATAACCCTATCCCTCCTCGGGATCGGGATCGTCCTCTTCCCGATCCTCTCCCGCTACGTCGTCCGGCCGTCCCGCTCCTGATCAGAGGATGGTGACCACCCGGATCACCCCGAGCGAGGCGAGGAGGACGACGATCCCGGCGGCGAGGACGCCGAGGACGATCGGGATCGATGCGCGCCGCGGCGGGATCCCGAAGAAGGAAGCGGCGATCGCTCCGGTCCAGGCGCCGGTCCCGGGGAGGGGGATGGCGACGAGGAGGAAGAGGCCGAGCGCTCCGTAGCGGTCGATCGCGCTGGCCCGCCGCCTAACACGGGCGAAGACGGAATCGACGAGCCTCCTGCCGAAGGTCGTCCGCCGGAGGAGCCGCTCCCCAGACCTGAGGCCGAGGAACAGGATCGGGACGACGGTGAGGTTGCCGAAGATGGCGAGACAGAACGCGGCGGCGGGGCTCCCTCCCCGCGCCAGGGCGAACGGTATCCCCCCGCGTAGCTCGGCGATCGGGGCTGCGGAGATGAGTACGGTCAGGATCGCATCGAGCGGATTCACGCGCCCAGTTTACCCCGCAGATCGCCGTTTTAGTAGCCAGCCTCTATAATCGGCGAAGGAGGTGAGGACGGATGAAGCTCTACAACACCCTCACGAGGAAGACCGAGGCCTTCGAGCCGGGGGATGGGAAGACCGTGGGGATGTACGTCTGTGGCCCGACCGTCTACGATCACCTCCACATCGGGAACATCAGACCGATCATCGTCTTCGACACCCTCCGCCGCTACATGGAGGGGTTCAAGGGCTGGGATGTGATCCACGTCCAGAACATCACCGACGTCGATGATAAGCTGATCAACCGCTCGATCGAGACCGGAGAGCCGGTCGAACGGATCGCCGCCGAGTACACCGCCGCCTACTTCAACCTCCTCGAGCGGCTCGGCGTCCTACAGCCGACGTTCAGCCCGCGGGCGACCGAGCACATCGAGGAGATGGTCGAGCTTATCTCCTCGCTGATCGAGAGCGGGCACGCCTACGAGCGCGACGGGGACGTCTACTTCCGCGTGAAGAGCTTCCCCGACTACGGGAAGCTCTCCGGCCGGTCCCTCGCCGACCAGGAGGCCGGGGCGCGGATCGAGGCGTCGGGGAAGAAGGAGGATCCGCTCGATTTCACCCTGTGGAAGGCGGCGAAGGAGGGGGAGCCGCGCTGGCCGTCGCCGTGGGGAGAGGGCCGGCCGGGATGGCACACCGAGTGCGTCGTCCTCTCCCGCCACTACCTCGGGGAGCACCTCGACATCCACGCCGGCGGGAACGACCTGATCTTCCCCCACCACGAGAACGAGATCGCCCAGGCCGAGGCGACCGGGAGGCCGTTCTTCCGGTTCTGGCTCCACAACGGGATGCTCTCGTTCCGGGGGGAGAAGATGTCGAAGTCGCTTCGCAACTTCGCCTACGCCCGCGACGTCCTCGATCGTTTCGATCCCGAGACCGTCCGCTACTTCTACCTCTCCCGCCATTACCGGAAGCCGCTCGACTACAGCGAGGAGGGGCTCGATGCGGCGCGGACCGCCCTCGATCGGATCCGGACCCTGATCGATGACACGACGGCCGAGCTCCGCGGGATCTCCGGCGAGCCGGGTGAGGCTGGCCGGGCGCTCGAGGCCTCGATCCCGGAGTACCGGGAGCGGTTCATCGCCGCGATGGAGGACGACCTGAACACGGTCGGGGCGATCGGTGTCCTCCAGGAGCTCGTCGCCGAGGCGAACCGTTTCAAGGACGGGGCGAGCGGGAACGATCGGATCGCTCTGCAAACGGTGGTGAATACGATCCGCGAGCTCTCCTACCCGCTCGGCCTGTTCGGGGACGGTAAATCGGAGAAGAGGGGGATCGAGCCCGAGCTGATCGGCCTTCTGATCGAGCTTCGAGATGCCCTCAGGGAGAAGAAGGAGTTCGAGCTCGCCGACATGATCCGAACCCGGCTCGGAGAGCTCGGTGTGACCCTGAAGGACACCCCTCAGGGGACGCTCTGGACCTGACCGGACCGGGATAGGATGGCCTCGATCAGCCTTCTCGCCTCGAAAAGATCGGATGCGACCGCGTAGCTCGCCTCCGGTGGGATCTGCTCGAGCGTCCATTCTCCTGGATCGACGAGGATGACGTTCCTGATCCCGGCCCTGTGCGCGGCGATCGCGTCGTAATGCGTATCTCCGACGACGATGGAGGTATCGGGGGTCGTTCCGAGCCTCTCGCAGGCGATCCGGAATATCCCCGGTTCCGGCTTCATCGCCCCGTCCTCCCGGGCGAGGAGGAGGTCGAATCGGAGCGGATAGCGCTCGAGGAGGGCGGCGACGCTCCGGCGCGAGTTGTTGGTGATCAAAGCGGAGCGGATCCCCCGCTTTCGAAGGAGGTCGATCAGCTCGGCCGCCCCGTCCATCAGCCATCCCTCCTCCGCGCCGATCCTCTCCGCCCCCTCGAGGATCCGTAGACCTTCCTCCCGCCGCTTTTTGGGGAGGGCCTGGATCTGCTCGTAGATCGGCCTTCCGTCCCGTTCGACCCCGATCCGGCGGCGGACATCCGACCAATCGACCGGCGAGGCGTAGATCGTCCCGTCCATGTCGAACAGGACGGCCCTGATCCGGCCCTCTTCCCTCATCTGACGTTCCGCACGTGGAGCCTCACCCGGTCGGTGTAGACGACTCCGGCCGGATCGGTGACGGCGAGGACGATGAATACGTCCTCCCCGCCGGGGAGCCCTGTCGCAGGCGCGTAGTAGATCGGATCGGCCGCCGTAGGATCGAGGAACCTCCCTTGCGTCGCCAGCCATTCGAACCGGAGACAGCCGGATATCGGCTGCGGGATCGTCGTATGCAACTGGATGAACGAGCACTCATCGATGCACGGGGGGAGGTTCCGGTTTATCGCCGGCCGGATCCCGGACGCGCCCTGCACGCAGGGGGGGCAGGGGGAGACCGGCCGACCGCAAGCGCTTCGGAGAGCCGCAACTGTGGGGCTCGGAGGCGGACAGGGGACGACCGGCTGAAGGACGTACCCGCACGGC
>Ga0190334_1000682_pt1 | contig 15998 bp, 32 predicted proteins | sample 48720478_MG_FD_161270 | JGI IMG/M metagenome (GOLD analysis project Ga0190334, IMG submission 161270) | Hydrothermal vent sediment bacterial communities from Southern Trench, Guaymas Basin, Mexico - 4872-04-7-8_MG | ecosystem: Environmental > Aquatic > Marine > Hydrothermal vents > Sediment ...
GCAGATAGACTGCTCCAGACTGCTCCAGACTGTTCTAAACTGCATCAAACTACACGACCAAACGAAAAAACTTTTGCCCGTAAACCCTTATTCCACAAAGATTTATAAAAAACTTACGATTTTTCGTAAAGTTTGGTTTGCATTCCGTCGATAACGTGTTATGCTATGAGTAGGATGTTGCAGTAGAGACCAAGGATGGTGGCTCTTTGAGAATTAAATCAGAAAGGAGCGAAGATGTTCGTGATACAAATAGGAAATTTTTTCCTCAGGGATGAGCGAATGGACGGATGGAACTCACTTGGGCAATATAAGGATGCGGTACGATTTACCGACTATCGTGCCGCTAATCGCATCGTTGGCGAATGGAGTAAGCGAGGCGTGTTGGCTCAAGTGGTGGGTACGAAGCAGAACATAGATTGAAAGGAGATTGAAAATGACTATCGATGAATTAAGGGTAGAATGCGAATGTGGACGTGAAATGTATCACGCCCGAAATGAGCTTGGTATAGACTGCAATGTTGCAGTCTATGTTTGTGATTATTGCGGCAGGGAAGCCGTCTATCACTATGATAGAGAAAACCTTGAAATTCTACCGACCACATTAGGCCGGTAAGGGTAAGGAGAACAAAAAATGAGAACGTGGGATGAATACGACCAGGTTGCTGAGCAAGAAGCTCGGCAAATCAGAGAGCTGAATCGGCTAAGGCCACGAACGGCCTATGGCCGTAAATCTCCGGTCAAAATGAAATGGCCGGAGAAAATGAGTTCGATTCTAAAAGGGTAAAAAATGAATGACGTGGTAATTTTGTTGAAGCTAATGGTCTTGGCGTTTATCGCCTTGTGCTGAAAGCAAACTGAAGGCAAAATGAATCCTCACATTGAAAGAGAACAAAAATGCTGGAGTAAAGGTTACGTTAGGCAAGAACGCCTTTTGGAGAAACAGAAAATGAGCTTTTTCCTAATCCTAATCCTGTTGTATCTTATCGGGCTTGAAATGTCCGATAGACGGCAAAGGGAACGGCAACGGAAAATCTGGATAGAATACAGAAAATGCAGGGATGCGGGTAAACACTATCTGATTTAGGGGATTTGAAAATGAACAAAGTATACCGGATTTATACGGAGAACGTTAACCGCGAGGATATTATAAGGATTGTTGGCGAACACTTTGAGGGATTTACACTCTTAAATGGTGTAGGATATTGGCAAGGAACGCCGGAACAAAGTTTAGTAATTGAGATTATCGGCACAGAAAAAGACTCGGCTAATGTGGAATTAGTAGCGTACAAAATCAAGAAAAATAATCACCAACAAGCCGTATTAGTGCAAGAAACTAACATTACGGCAAACTTAGTATAAGGGGTAAAAAATGTTGGGCGTATCAGACAAAAATGATAGCGGGCCGGATATATGCCCAAATTGTGGCTCTTCAATGGGCGTATTAGTGAGTACAGGTTATGAATGCAAAGAACATAAATGGTTTACTGTAGAGCCGAAAACTCCAGAATGTCCACATTGTTTCAAGCCGTTGACGCCGACCAAGTACGTATATGCGGCGGTTTGCCATTGTGGTGTTGTAAAGCCAAAGTGTGATTGGCTCACCAAAGAACAAAAGAAAATAATAAACCAAATGGGAACACGCAAGGTTTGTTTCATTTAGGGGATTAAGATGAAAACTGTTACGAGATTCGCGTATGTCTTGAAGAAGGATGATGATTTTCTTGACCTAAATCGTGTATGTTGGACAAATTTAGAGAACGCCACATTATGGGAAAAAAATGCAATAGAGAAGGCTGTTGAAGCCATTAAAGAGTCTAAACGTTCCTTGCCTAAAGCCATAAAAGTGCGTGTTGAAATTACAGAGATTAAAGGAGATTAAAAAATGCAAATCCAACAATTAGCCTTTGATGTGCTGAAATATGAAACCCGCAAGGATGCTTTGAAAGCTCGACGGGAACGAGCAAAGGAATTGCAGCAGCAGGGCTATCGGACTAAATTATGGACGTTGACGAATCAGCAAATAGGATATAGTGGATTCGGCACTGTAAGGGATTTGCGAACTCGTAACGTGTATATGCTGAATTACTGGAAATAGGAGATAAAAAATGTACAATTGTGAGAAATGTGGCAGAACGTCAAAACCAAGAGAAAAGTGCTATAAGATAGTAACAAAAACAAGGCTAAAATTGTATGAAAATGGAGAAAAAATTAGTTGTGGGCAGGAAATCATAGAAGAAAAAAATCTTTGCAAGGAATGTGCAGAAAGAGAACAAAAATGCTAAGGTTTGACAATCTAATCCTTTACGGCGAGATAGCACTATTGACCGGCCTTGCGTGGGGCTTGGTGGTAGTGCTATGGTTTAGGGAAAGAGATTAAAGGAGAAATAAAATGGCATACGTTATCCGAGTAAACGGAGACCATTACTTACGAAATGGTCGAGATTATTGGGGCCGACTTACTTGCTGGAGAGGGGCGACGCGATATGATAACTATGATGACGCCCGTCGGGTTGCTAAGCAGTTTGGTCGGCAATGGGACGCAATCACGGAAGTTAGAGAGGAAGAGAAATTGCATACAATCTGCGTAGAATGTGAAGGATGTGGGCTATGCTATAACGCAGACCCAAAAAAGTTAGAAAAAATTCTTCAGCTCATTGAAGAATTACGACAAGAAAGAGAGGATTAAAAATGAAAACACCAGCAGAACACGCAGCGGAAATCGCAAAAATTCTTGCAGGGCTACAAGAGGATTGTTTGCTGAAAAATTTTAGATGTGGAACGGCGATGTTATGCAAAGTAACGTATGCTTTGGCTGCCTATTTTAGTGGAGAAATTCCAGGGTTTTCAATACCAAAGTATCTGGATGAATGTGGGCAGAAGGGCTGTCTTGACTGTTTTGGTAGAGATTATTGTGTATAAAGGGGATTGAAAATGTCGGACTACAATAATTGGAAGGTTAAACGAACAGAGAATGTATATGAAATAATAACGGACAAAAATGTTCACGTGTTTATTCCTCGGCTATTGAAGCCGAAAAGATTTGGGCGGATAAAGAAACTGCTAAAGCGTCTGCGAACACGAAAAGGGGACTAAAAATGCCGGACTACAATTATCAATGGCCGGAAGAAGGGCATAAATACTGGCGAGTAGCCAGGGAATGTCCCGAAATGTATTATGGGATTGAACTGGAATATGCCTTTGTTCGGCAGCCGAGAAATACTGTACAGAGATTTAATGCTGCGGTGCGTAGACTGCCTAATGATAAGTTTATCATACAGGACGATGGCTCGATTTATCGGAATGGGGATGTGCGATATGGGCTTGAGATAGCGTCTATGCCAATGTCCTATAAATGGCTCACGACTGTAGGGAAACGACATTGGCAACGTGTGTTTAATCTGAAATGCCACGGATTTAAGGCACTGGATTCGTGTGGTATGCACGTGCACTTATCCCGTAGCGGATTTACAGAAAAGCATTTATACAGGTTTATGAAAATAATCTATCGAAATGATGGATTTATTTATCGGTTATCTGGCAGGAAGAGATTTGAGTTAATGAACCGTTGGGCCAGAATAACGGGGATAACAGATGAAGAAATAGCACAAAAAGCGATTAGTGATGTATATGGGCCAAAATATACCGCCGTCAATACTGCTAACGAAAATACAATTGAGTTACGATTTTTTAGAAGCACACTTGAGCCGGACGTTTTTTACAGGAATATAGAATTTGTAGAGTCGTTATATCAATTTATTAAGAGATTTAACAGTACAAAACTGTCGAATTATATCAAATTTGTGTTCGACCGACGGGATGAATATGAACGTATTGCAAAATTTATCGCGGATTATGTTTGGCATATACAAAGAGATGTGCTATACTCTACATAGAGGGCCGGTTAGGAATTGCGTTAGGCACGGACGCCTTTTGGTTTACCACTAAAGCAAATCGGGGATAGAACAATGAACGAATTAAGATGTGAAGAGTGTGGTATATCGGGACAAATAACGGAGTTACTTGAACTCGACGGATATGCCTATTGCGGCGACTGCTATCAATATGCTTTGGACGAACTTCGTAGAGATGTATATTGGCGGAGCCTGTATGGTAAAGGATGGATTTATCACGCAATGCCCGATGAAGAAAGCCCTATAAAGTATTATGGAATAGAGATAGAATGTGGAACGGAAAGCACTAATCTTGAGGAGTTTAATCGGTGTTTATCCGAATTGCCAGAGTATTTTCTTGTGGAAGAAGATGGCAGTATTTACGATGATGAAAGTGTTGCGTTCGGGGCAGAAATAATATCGCACCCTGCTACGTATGAATGGTTAATCAAAGATGGAAAAGAAAAGTGGGATTGTGTATTCGATTTAACGCGAAATGGCATTGACAGCGAAGCCTTTTCGTCGTGTGGTATGCACGTTCATATTAGTAGAGCAGCATTTACGGATACTCATTTATACCGATTCGCTAAAATGATATATGGAAATGATGATTTTATTTTCTACATATCAGACCGGTATAGTGAGGGGGAACTGCGGAACTGGGCTTCAGTAGAATATAACCCCGACGATTTAGCTGAATGGAATCCAGATGAGTTTGCTTTAATGACAGACAGATATACGGCTGTTAATATGGGGCCGTCGGATACTGTCGAAATACGGATATTCCACGGCACACTTGAACCAGATGTCTTTTACAAGAACATCGAATTTGTGGAGTCGTTGTACCAATTTACTAAGACGACTACAGATATAGAGGAGTTGACGGTTGAAAACTATATCAAATATGTAGTGGAATCAAAACAGTACACATATCTTGAGCCAATTCTACAACGGTATCAAAAAAGAATCCTTGTAAAGTGAAGGAATTAAATTGTCGATAGTAAAGATAAAAGGTGAATGAAATGTCCGAATATATCGACAATCCGCGAGATTTAGATAAAGAACTAATTAAGCCTTATGATTATGACCCCATTCGTTGGGGATACCGGTGGGGTAAAAATGAGAAGAAAAACCATTTATTGATGGGGATAGAGCTTGAGATAGAAATGCCGGAGTCTACACGATATAATAGAGAAACGCAGGAGATAGTAGTAGAATCTTTGCGGGATTTGCCACGATTTATCTACATTAAGCGGGACGGTAGTTTATATTTTGGAGTCGAGTTAGTTACTCACCCTCTATCCTGGCAATGGCTGCAAGAAAACAAAGAAAAGTGGAACAAAGTGTTCGAGTTAAAAGAAATTGGATTTAATAGTTTCAATACTACAACGTGCGGTATGCATATACACTTAGGGCGAGATAACATTAGCAGATATACTCTGTATAAAGTGGCAAAGTTTATCTACAATCCGTCTAATTACTCTTTTATTCTGTCCATAAGCGGAAGGTCAGAAGCAGACCTCAGTCGTTGGGCTGCGGTTCGTTTCACTACAAAAGAGATAAAAAGCATAGAAAAGGAATTAGCATATCGTCTTAATTATAATTTAGACCGGCATATAGCATTAAATGTTTATCGGGCCACTACTGCCGAACTTAGGATATTTAAGGGAACACTTGTGCCGTTTATGTTTTGGAAAAATGTTGAATTTGCCCACGCTTTATATGTATATGCGTTGACCCATAAGCTGGGCAAAATGTACGCATACGATTTTATCTGTTGGTTGTATACTCAGCGGAAGATGTACCCTCATTTATTTAGGTTTATTTTTATAGATGAATTTGCATTAACTCCAGAATAAAATTTGCATAGTGGAAGAATGTATGTTATACTTTAAGGGGAATTAGAATGATTACACAATGTAAATGTAAGCACGAGTATCAAGATAAGAGATATGGGAAGGGAAACCGTGTGCATAACGAATGTTCAAGCCGGATAAAAGGTCAAAAAATTGTAAGGTGTACAGTGTGTGGAAATACTAAACAGGTGTAACGATGAAAGCAGAACAGAAACATATATTTACATTTGATGATATTTTGATGACAGCTTCCGATATTATTCGATGGGTTTATGAGATTGAAGCAGGAGAAGAATTATCGGAACAAGAGAAAAAGGAACATCAGCAAATGTTCTGTCGTGTTGGTAGAACATTTAGTGATAATAGAGAACCTTACGAAGACGCAGAAGCACGAAACTATAGCCGTAGCGAAAGACTACGACTATTAGGGGAAAGATTGGTTGATTTTTAGGAGATAAAATAAATATGTGTGTGATAGCGTACAAACCTGCCGATTCTGTTATAACACGCAAAACGCTAAAGAAATGTTATGCTGCCAATGATGATGGGGCCGGCTTTGCCTTTTCAGCGTTTAATCGGCTCTATATTTCAAAGGGCTTCTTTTCGTTCAGGAAATTCTATCGAGCGTATAGAAAAATAGAACGAAAGTATCCTGAGTCGAATATGTTAATCCACTTTAGGTTAGCAACAAGCGGCGGCATAAGGGAATCTACTTGCCACCCGTTCTATGTGGATAACAATCTATGTGTAGCCCATAACGGGGTTTTTCCTGGCCTTGGTAGCGAGATTGAATCAGATACACAGGAGTTTAATCGTACAATTTTGCAGAAACTGCCAAAAGATTTTCTTAATGATGAAAAAATAAAAGACGCATTGGAGAAATACTGTATTGAAAACGGCTCCAAATTAGCATTTATGGATAATACTGGGAAAGTTACTCTAATAAGAGAAAAGGCCGGTTCGTGGAAAGACGGTGTTTGGTTTTCAAATACCAATTGGGCGTGGGAAAATGTTATATATAAATATACTGAGAGTCTGCATACGCCCAGCAAAAAATCTCTCTCAGATTCCAGTACTCTTAGAGTATGCCAAGTGTGTAAGAACGTTCACCCGCTTTCTCATATGGACTGGGACTTTTCGCTACAGGGATGGGTTTGCTATGAGTGTATGCCATTTGATAGCTACACCAGTGCAGATATGAAAGAGTGTCTTTTATGTGGTGATTTAATTGAAAATCCTGGCGATACATATATTGATTATTGTGATAAGTGTAAGGAACAAATTAAGGGAAAGACAATTATATGCCCTTACTGTGGAATGACTACATATCTTATGGAAAACGGAAGATGTAGAACTTGCAATAGTTTAATAAAATCAGCAGATTTATTGTTTCCAGATAAAGTTTGATAACTTTTATAAGGACTGTTATAATGATTTTACGAAATGAATATCATTATCCCGACGCTGTAATGAAGGCAGTACAGGGCGGGCTTTACAAGCCACAACCTAAAGTATTGCGAGTTACAGAACTAATAGATTCGCCACTTATAAAACGACTGTTAATAGATTTTTGGGATAGACTTGAGATAGATATTGATGAGTTTGTTAACACAAGTTTTTTCGGCACAGCATTGCATAAATATCTGGCGTCCTTTGAATCAGAAGACGCAATGATAGAAAAGAGATGGTCAATCCGAGAAGATGGATTTATCATTACTGGGGCAACAGATATTTATAAGCCGGATAAGGGGTTTATTGAAGATATAAAGACGCAATCTGCCTGGGCTTTCGTATTTGGTAATAGAAACTGGGAACAGCAGTTGAACTGTTATGCTTATCTCGTTAGAAAGAACGGGTTTCCAGTAAATAGGTTATTTATCCATAGTTTCTTGAGAGATTGGAGCAAGTACGAAGCAATGAAAGGGCGTAATAAAGATTATCCCAAGTGCCGGTTTCATAAAATGAGTGTGCCGCTTTGGGCTGGAGAGCGAGCAAAGGAGTTTATTAGAGAGCGTTTATCTCTACATAGAGACCATAAAGATTATGTATGCTCACCAGAAGAGCGATGGGAACGGCCTACTACATACGCTTTGCTAAAGAAGGGTAGGAAATCGGCGGTTCGAGTTTTGAATACAGAAGCAGAAATGAACAAGTATATTAAAGAAAAGAACTTGACAAGTGCATTAGAAAGCGGTACAATATGGGTAGAGGAACGGAAGGGAAGATGTGTGAGATGTGAAGATTATTGTATTGTGAGAAGCGTATGTCCGTATAAATGAACAGGAGATAAGTATGATAAAGAAACATTTGAAATGTAGCAAGTGCGGAACATCAATTGTGGTAAAAGCAAAATCGTTAAAAGAAATTGAAAATACGACGTGGTTCTGCAAGGCTTGTTTTCACAAAGTAAGTGAATCTATAATTGTTGTAACGCCATTTGCTAAAGTAAGCCCTGCCCTTGCAAAACTTAAGGAATTTTGTATAAAGTGAGGTGAATTATGATAAATAAAAGCGATTCTAAAAAGTGTGATACAATGGCCCTGTGGAATCAGGTATGTGAAACGAATCCTGCTATCACTAAGCGAGTAAATCAGCGGGGCGGCTTTACTGCCATTGACGCTCAGTCACAGATTAAGCGGGCCACAGAATTATGGGGGCCATTTGGTAGTAAATGGGGGTTTAAGGACTTTAGGTTTGACTATATATATGGAGAAGATACCAATAAAGTAACGGGCATTGCTTTAACTGGAAAGTTTTATTATCCAGATGGTCAGTTTCCGATAGCGTCTGATATGCCGTATCGCCCTAACGATGATTGTTTTAAGAAATTGCAGACGGATTGTATTACAAAAGCCTTATCGCGGCTTGGATTTAATTCCGATGTGTTTGAAGGCAAGTTTGATGATAATAGATATATTGAATCTCTAAAGAAGAAATATAATACGGAGAATCAAGCGATTGGGGAAGCACCGCCGCCGCGTCCTGAGGATGTGATGGACGCGATATACGAGCGGTATGTAGAAATGGCAGACGGGAAATATGCAGTTAAAAAAGACTTGCTGAAAAAGAAAATACTTGAGGTATTCGGGAAACTCCCAACCAGGATGGAGTCTATCAATAAAGTGCTGAGAAAAATAGTATTAGATGATATAATTGAAATGGCTAATAGTGATTCTACAGATATAGAATCTGATGAATCGGACGCTGAAACAGTAAACGGTATAGATGATTAGGAGAAATTATTATGGCTGGGTTTTCGATTGTAGTGGTGAGTGGTAACTTAACTCGTGACCCCGAACTTAGATATACACAGTCGGGGGCAGCAGTAGTAGATTTTGATGTGGCGGTGAATAGCCCGTTTAGTAACGAGGAAACCACATATGTAAGATGTACAGCATTTGGAAAGACCGCTGAAAATACAAGCAGATATACTGCGAAGGGGGCCGCTGTCGTGGTGGTTGGCCGCTTGAAACAAGATACCTGGGAAACATCAGAAGGTAACAAGCGGAGTCGATTGAAAATACTGGTGAATAACATACACTTTATGAGCAAAGCGAAGAAAAGTGCTGATGATTCGCCTACTCCCGCCGTTGAAGATGATGTCCCATTTTAGAGGTGAAAAATGAAACTTGACTATGTTGTTACAATTGGCGTAGATAAGCATTATTTTAAGGACAAAGACAATGCACAAATTGAAGGTTGGTGTGCAGTTCTGAAAGGTTTGCTAAACGAACGTGGATTTGAGTGTGATATAAAAGTGGTAACAGAGGATATAAACAGAAACAATGTTATTTATCCTGTTACGTGGACTCTACAGATTGATGGGAACAGAATCAGTATTCCGAAGAACGCCAGTTGTATGAAGATATATGCTGATATTTTTACAAAGAGAATGTTGAGCAAACTGTCTCTTGAGTCGGTATCTACTAAAAAACAATTAGATGAAATAAAAGAGCTAATGTGTAGTATGGTGCAATATTTGGTAAACTCTCTACGAATAGCTATCATAGAGGGAATAGCAATGGCAGACGATTATTTGGAAAAGTACTCAAAGAAAGATAATTAGGATGAAAAATGTCCATAATAAAAGTGGCAGACTATCTTTCGACCGTAATAAAGAGTCTCTCGGAAAAGCGAGTTGGTCTATCAACAGGGCTATACCGTCTCGATGAGAAAATCCGAGGGCTTAGCCCTGCCGAACTGATTATTGTTGCTGGCCGTCCAGGTCTTGGTAAAACAAGTTTGGCAATAGGAATGGGCTTAGAGATAAGCAAGCGAGGGACTGTTGTTATATTTAGTTTGGAGATGAGTGCTAAGGTTTTAATCGAGCGGATGCTCGTTAATCTATCCGGCATTAGTTATGGGAGATTGAGGTCAGGAAACCTATCACCGCCTGAAAGAAAGAGACTGGGCGTTGCAAAAGACGAACTATTACGACGAAAATTGTTCATAAATGATAGTGCGTTAGTAACTCCTGCCGATGTTGAAAAGCAGGTTAGGCTCTTGAACACGAACCCAGAGGATAAGATTGCCTGTATTATAATAGATTATCTACAGTTGATGGCGTTATCGCGTGCTGTCGAGAATAGAAATCAAGAATTATCGACAATATGCCGCCACTTACGGGCTATTGGAAAACAGTTCGATGTGCCCGTGGTCCTGCTAAGTCAGTTGAACAGGGCGGTAGAGTTTCGAGAGAACAAGAGACCGCAGCTAAGCGACTTGCGGGACTCCGGTTCAATAGAACAAGACGCCGATATTGTATTGTTATTGTATCGCCCAGGCTACTATAAACAAATGAATAGTCCTGGTGCTATAGACGGCGGAGAAGCCGAGATTATCGTGGCTAAAAATAGAAATGGTAGCACCGGTATAGTGCAATGTATTTGGGATTCTCAGTGTATGCTATTTTCTGAGGGAGTATCTTTAGAGAACTTTTAATGAGGAATTAAATGACACTTGATATTAAACATCTAAAAGTAGTAAAAGAGGATGACTATACGATTATAGCGTATTGCCCGTTTCATAAAGATAACAATAGACCTAATTTGCAGATTAACAAAGTAGGCAAGTATGCTGGTATGTACAGGTGTTGGGCGTGTGGTGCTACTGGTTCAATTTCTGGTATTAAGTTTGTCAAAAGGGAAATATCTAAACCAGTTAAAATTGATTGGGATAAGGCGGCACGGTTTTATCACAGCATTGCTAATAACGGATTCCAAAATAAAGTTTATGGGGATTTGATGCGTTTATGGAGTTTGAGGAGTAAGAATACATTATCTCGTATGTATGTCGGTTGGGATGGGAAAGCCTGGACTTTTCCTTTGAAGGATAACTTATTTAATACTATAGGAATCCAACGGATTCTTCCTGATGGTAGAAAACGCACCTTCAAACATAGCAGAATGGGCTTGCTGTTGCCGCTACATACCCGATGGTATAAGCCTTTGTACATTTGCGAAGGTGTATCAGATACGGCAACTGCGTTAGATATAGGACTAAACGCTATAGGAAAAGTTTGTGCAGGAAGCGGGGACGATTTAATTGAGGACTTGTTGCCTGATTATTTAGATGTAAGCATAATGGCAGATAATGATAACGCGGGAATTGTGGCAGCAGAAAAATTGAAAACTCGCTTGACAAACTCAACAAGATGTGTTACAATAATAATACCAGAAGAAGGGAATGATTTACGAGAATTTGTAGAGTTAAAGGGCCAAGATTATGTCAAGCACTATCTTTCAAAGACACCATATCCAGTATCCTGATGGTCGTAACAAAGAGGTGATACGGCTGGTACGAAAAGGCGTCCACCAGATATGCCACCTTATTCGTAGATATAATCACTTGACAGCCGAAGAAATAAATGCTATTATGCTTGAGTGTGAGCTAAAACGTAAATTTGAATAACAGTAAATACTATATTGGAGTAAGATAAAATGAAGATACTTATATTATGTGCTGTTCTCCTATTGGGGGTAAGTTGTATGTCGGTACAGAAAGAAAGTGATAATAATTTTTCGCCCGTACCGACACCTACTGAACGGTTGTATGAATCAATACGTAAATCTAATTGGCTTGTTACGTTATCTATTTTAGGTATAGCGATAGGAGTTTTCGCTATGATAAATGGTGCACCGAAGCTCGGGCTGGCTTCTATCGCGTCTGGTGCTACAAGCCTATATCTATCTTTAGCAGTAGCACGATATGCTGAATGGATGGCTGTCTGCGGGTTGATTGGCTCTGTAGCGGCGGCATTAGTTAGTATCGTGGTTCGACGTAAAGCATTGTTTGAGATTATTAAAGGAAACGAGGTATATAAGAGCATTATTGAAACAAATCCAAAGGCTGTTTATAAGCACTATTTTTCCAATGCACAGGATAGTGTACAATCCACAAGTACACGTAAATTGGTAGCAGATGTGAAAGCGGCAATTAAGAAATCTTAAATGTAGAAAGGGGATTATTATGGGAAACATTATTGAAAACATCATCTTGTTGGTAGTTGGCATTCTGGTTGGTTACGTTGGCCACCCTTTGCTAAAGGCTTTGATTCGCCGACTATCGAGAAAAGTAGATGAGTAGTCCGAAAAATAGTTTCGGCTTTGTGGTAAGATTAAATGACAGAGAAAGCTAAATACAAATCATTACGAAAAATGGAATGTGAATCTAAACTTATTTTAGGGGATTCCTCTAAAGAGTTGAAAAAAATATCTGATTGTTCAATAGAATTAACAGTAACATCGCCCCCGTATGATAATTTACGTACATATAATGGTAGTATCAAATACTGGGGAGAGAATGTTTGGAAAAGTGTTATTAAAGAACTTTATCGAGTTACTGTATTGGGCGGGACTGTTGTATGGGTGGTGGGAGACGCTACTATAAATGGTAGCGAAACCGGTACGTCGTTCAGACAGGCACTATGGGCCAAGGAATGTGGTTTTAATTTGCACGATACAATGATATGGTATAAAGGGAGATTTACAGCAGTAGGGGCCTTACAAGTAAGATACGCTTCGGTATTTGATTATATGTTTATATGGACAAAAGGAAAAATAAAGACGTTTAATCCTCTTAGGGACCGTAAAGTTAAATATCCTGGTAAAAAATTGAGCGGAACAATACGAAACCGAGATGGTACGATGAGAAGAATGTCAAACGAAGGAAAAATTATTGGAAAGGGCGGATTAGGTTATAGGTTTAATATCTGGAAAATCCACCCACATAGTCAGGGGCCTAATCACCCTGCTGTATTTCCTTACCAGCTTGCCTACGACCATATTTTATCTTGGAGCAATAAAGGCGACACTGTATTGGACCCCTTTATGGGTAGCGGTACAACCGGTATAGTAGCAAGAGATTTGGAACGTAATTTTATTGGAATTGAAGTTGATAAAAATTACTATGAGTTTGCTAAAAAGCGTATAAGTAGTAAGGGATAAGTATGACGAGTAGAAATAAATATAAATCTTCTTCTGGTAAGGGTGACTTGATACGCCCCAGGTTTATACCCGAAGAAGAATACTCTTTGCGTTTTGATTTAGCGTTTGGTAAAATTAGCAAGGAAGAATTTGAACGTGAGATGAAGAAATTGAAAAAGGTATGATATATGTAAAAGGAATAAAAATGAGAATAATATATGATAATGGCCTAATGATTGATGTACCAAAAAAGATAACTAAGCTTATTAAATCTGTTATAGATAAACATATTCCAATTACAGTCGGTATGAAGCTCAAATTATGTAACGAAGAGCATATTTTAGCACAGCCCGAATGTAACAAAGTTTGCTTAATCTCTCTGAAGAGCGGGAATAGATGGCGAGAACCAATAAAAGTTAAAGACCCTTATAGTATTACAGACACAGAAATGAGAGACATTGTTGGCGTCTGCTATAGTATTATGTTAGAGGACAAAGATGAGCAAATTAACTGAAGGTACAAAATTCGATGATAATAAACTTAGATTGGATTTACTGCCACCAGAATTTGAAGAGGCCGTTGCTGAGATTTTAACATACGGTGCGAAAAAGTATGAGGACGAAAACTGGAGAAAGGGGATAAAGTATAAAAGAGTATACGGAGCACTGCGGCGGCATCTCTTGGCGTGGTGGAAAGGAGAAGATTATGATAACGAAACAGGGTTTAGCCACCTGTGGCACGCTGCCTGTAACTTAGCGTTTCTCATTACGTATGAGGCCCACCCCAACGAATACAAAAAGTTTGATGATAGGTTTCTTTATAGTAAAAAGGGCAATAAATGAAACAAATAAGAGCATACTTCAGCCACGCTATACGTGGTCGTCTTGGTTTAGACGCCGATGAAAAAACTATACGTATGAATTGTGATATAGCGATTTCGGCTGGTAAGATTATTGGACGCCATATTCCTAATTTGGAACTATACGTCCCTGGCGAACACGATGAATTTGTTCAGTTAGCTTACAAAAAGGGGTACATAACAGAAACAGAAATACTTGATGTTGATTGTAGCATTATTGATAGATGTGATATACTGCTTGTATACGACTGGGAACACCATATCAGTCGTGGGATGAGCAAAGAAATCAATCACGCGAGAGAGCAATCTATTCCTATTTTTATATTTAGTGAACTAAATGATACTGTTATTGAAAATCTCAAGGTATGTTTGAGTGTTATTGAAGGATTAAGTAATGTAGGGGCTAATAATGAATAGCATAGATTTGCAGAAGAGACTAAAAGAGCCTTGGAAATATATTAAACCTTATCAGTATTCGCAGGTAAACCCGCTTCGATTCTCTAAGGAAGAATATCTGCGGCGATTGAACTGGTCCTGCCCAGACCACAGGCACACTGGTCTATCGACAGGGCATATTGCTTGTTATAACCGCTATTGGGGTATCGAAGAACGGAAGGGATTCGTAGATATTGAGGCCAGTAACCTTGACGCTAACTTCGGAATCATACTAAGTTGGTGTATCAAGGCTGTTGGTAAAAATGAAATATATTATGATTGTCTAACATCAAAGGATTTACGTGACGGGACAATGGATAAACGAATTGTAGAAACCCTGATTGACCATTTATGGAGGTGGGATAGGGTAATTGGACATTATTCGAGTAAATTTGATTTCCCCTTTATTAGAACGCGAGCCTTAATACATAACATTCCGTTTCCAGAATACGGGTATATCTGGCACACGGATGTATGGAAAATGGCCCGCAATAAACTACGCCTAAGCTCAAACCGACAGGGGTCTGTAGCTCGTGCTATTCAGGGTAAGGATATTAAAACATCAATTCACCCAGATAAATGGCTACAAGTACAGTTCGGAAACGCACAGCAGCGTAAGAAAGCATTAGACTATGTATTGAAACATAATGAGTTTGATGTTATTCAGGGAGAGAAAAACTATTTGTTGCTCCTGCCGTTTATTCGTGAAACTAAAACATCACTATAGGAAAATAAAATGAAAACAGCTATAGTATATGACTCGAACGCTCATAAGTTGCGGCCAGATAGCTACAGCCAAACATTCCGCGATATGCTATTAGCTCTGATTCGAGAATTTAAGCCGCAGCATATTACAGAAGGATGTTCGGCGAAAGATATTGACGCCGATATGATAATCTTCTTCGACCCGCATTCTACTCATCATATAGAAATTGACGGCATTAAAAACCACGGGGCTATAAAGTATGAGTTTATGGATGACCCGCACCAGGTAACAATGTTTGGCCAGCATACAACTACAGGCGTCAAGTTTCTTAAGTTAGGTGCTGGAGCAAGAATACACCGAGCATACAAGCGTGGAATAAACTTTATAATAAGCCCACATAAGCAGTCTTATTATAGATTTTTTGGGCCGTACTTAGGGGAAGATGCCGATAGAATGTTAGTGTGGTTTCCTCCAGCACCGGAATCGTTGAAAGACAGAGGCATTACAGTGCCGCCCATTTACCTCAATAGGAAGCTGGGCGTATTAGCAAACGGGGCTTTGAAAAGTGCGAGTTGGTTAGGGGCATACGACTTTAGGAAGCGAGTATTTAGTAGTCCGCTCGTATCCTTTATTCCGCATTGCATAGAACAGCCATCTGAGTATAAAGGCAAAGATTACTACAAGCTGCCGTTACAATACGCGGGGGCTTTGGCTTTATGCGATATACAACTTTGTCCAAAACACGTAGAGTTGCCGATGGCTGGGTGTTTAACATTTGTCCAGCCTATAGATGATGTGATGGAAATGGGATTTGTTCACTATAAAAAC
>Ga0190334_1000684_pt1 | contig 15967 bp, 14 predicted proteins | sample 48720478_MG_FD_161270 | JGI IMG/M metagenome (GOLD analysis project Ga0190334, IMG submission 161270) | Hydrothermal vent sediment bacterial communities from Southern Trench, Guaymas Basin, Mexico - 4872-04-7-8_MG | ecosystem: Environmental > Aquatic > Marine > Hydrothermal vents > Sediment ...
CTTCTCTTTAACTCCTCTGGCCTTGATTCTTCTCTTCCTCCTAAGGATACTGTAATGAATAATGATTATCATCTCAAATAATAAGCCAAAAATAATATTCACACTGCTCAGAGTCCTATAATCCATTCCATTAAGAAGATTGGCTTCTCCAAGAACAAAGAGGATGCCTGTGAAGATAAAGGGAAACACCATAAGAAAACCTGACTCCATATGATACTTATCCACAAGAATATAAGTTATTATTATTGTTAGAAGCACAGGTGATAATCCTATAAGAGTGTCAAAAGGATCTGAGATTGTTATTATGCTAAGAAAAATGATTAGTACGAACCACACCACCAAGGCTACAAGACATGTTCCTCTTATAATCCTATGGACTACTTCAAAAGGAAGCTGCTCATAATCCTGTTTAACCTCTTTTCTCCCTACTAGTTCGTGCTCTTCAAAAGCAGGCAGCTCCTCCTCTGGTTTTAAGAATCCTTTTTCTAACCTCTCTTTCTCCCCAGAAAGAGAAGGAGGTATTACTGACTCTTCCAACAAAACACCTCTTTTCAATATTTAATAAACAGACATGAAACTCTTTTTATATGTTTTTTGGTGTTTTTAGGAATCTTTTTTAATAAGCACATTCTTCTTTAGGGAAATGAAGCCTGTTATTGAAGTAAAAAAAGCCAGTATCACAACAATTGAAGCAGAAGCCATTGTTAATCCTGCTAATAGCTTTGGGTATATGGGAGGAGGAGTAGCAGGTATTATTAAACGGGTTGGGGGGAGGATTATTGAGGAAGAAGCGATTGAGCAGGCCCCTATCCAGGTAGGCCAAGCAGTTCTTACTTCTTCTGGTGACTTAGTATGTGGTAAGGTTATTCATGCTCCTACAATGCATAACGCAGGGGAGAGAACAGATTCTCATAAAGTACTATGCGCTGTTAGGGCTGCTCTTGAACTAGCAGATAAAACTGGTTTTAAGACTCTTGCAATGCCTGGGATGGGCACGGGTGTTGGTGGGCTTGACAAGCCAGAAGCTGCTCGGATTATTATTAAGGCTATTAAGAATATAGAGTTTAAGAGTCTTAAGAAGATAATCCTGGTTGATGTTAATGATGAGATGGTGGATGCTTTTGAAAGAGCAGTTAAAAAAATGAAGTCTGAATACAAATTAATTTGTCTTGATGCTGATGGCGTTATATTTAGAGGTAGAGAGTTCTGGATAGATGCTCATAAAGCTTTTGGGACTTATGAGCAAGGCAAGCGCCTCACAAAGAAATATCTGCTTAATGACTATAAGAAACTTGAGCAAGAGGTTGTTTATAAACTGTGGAGAGGAAGAGATGCAAAGCCGTTTCTTGAATTAGTGAAGAATCGTAAGTATATGAAAGGGGTAAAAGAGTTATTTGAACTTATTAAGAAAAAGGGTTGGGTTTCTGCAATTATCAGTGGTGGAAGCCTTGCTGCTGTTAGAAGGGTTCAGAAGGATTTTGGTGTTGATTATGTTTTTGCTAATGAACTCATCATTAAGAATGGAGTGGTTTATGGGTATAATGCAGTAGTGGGGGTGGGGTATGAGAAAAAAGCATTGATTATTAAGGATTTATGCAAAAAATTAAGGGTTGACTTAAAACAGGTTATCTATATCGGGGACACAGATTATGATATTGAAGCATTCAAAATCGTGGGAAAAGCAGTTGCTTTTAATTCAAAATCTGAGGATTTAAAAGAATACGCAGATGTTATTGTTAATAGTAATGATTTAAGAGATGTTCTTTCTTACTTAGATGCTTAAGGCTTCATCAACCTCTTTTTTTATCCTTGCCTCGTACTCGTACTTCCTCTCTCCTTCCCTAGACTCCTCACTCATAATCTTAATCAAGGCCCTTATTATTTCTTCTTCTCTCTGTGCAAAATTAATCTCCATCTTGCCAGAGTGCTCCTTGATTAGTTCTTCCTCTATCTGCTCTGCTGTTCCAGAACTAACCCTTACATCCTCGAATTCCTGTGATGAGAGCTTAGCAGTGTTCCTCATAACAAAATAAGCAGATTTATTATAGAGCTCTTTGAAGAGGTTCTTGAAATTAATATCACTTGGCTTACCGCTTCTCATCTTGCCAGAAACCCTGATTAGAACAATCGTGTTGTTGAACTCCTTGCCTTGTATGCTTGCTTCTAGCTCGTGATTAACCTCTTCAGAGGTCTTATTATCTGCATTAATATCTATTTTATAAACATTCTTTATATTAAGGGGCTGGAACTCAAGCTTACCAGTATCATAGATATAGAATCCTCCCCTCCCAAGCTTCCATAGCTCTGCAAAATTAGCAGGAAAAACAGGTCCTGGATAAACAAGGTTCTTATAACCTGTTAAGTCTTTATGCTCAACAATATGAACGTGGCCGCCTGCATAGTAGTCAAAGCCTCTTGGCAGTTCTGTTACTGGTATTGACTCAGCCTTCTCAAGTTCTTCTGGTTTCAGCTCATCAAGTGCTGTGTGGAACATGAAAATCTTAAAACCAGGCTCTTGCTCTAAGCTATCAACATCTAATAGTTCATAATCCTTTTTCTCAAGACTTCCCTTCTTACCCATAATACCTGTGATCCTGGCTCCTGTCTTCTTATCAACCCTGAACCTTAATCTTAGCTTATTATCTATTACCTGTCCTTTCATAACATTGCCTAATAGCTCTGCTTCTTCAAGCACATCAAGAATGGTTCTTCCGGCTGGGCTGTAATCATGGCTTCCAGGTATAGCATACACAGGAATGCCTTGTTTCTTAAGCCTTTTCAGCAGAATAACAGTTTGTTTTAAGTGGTCTATGGATGGCATCGCAGTATTGAATAAGTCTCCTGCTATGAGCACAAAATCAACTTTTTTCTCAAGTATTATATGGATTGCTCTTCTAAAAGCCTCAGGGGTAAGTCTTTTCAGAGCAGGGTCTCTCCAAGCTCCTATATGGACATCTGCTAAGTGAGCGAATCTCATGAATAAAAGGGATTTCCCAGTAGAATATAAAGTTTACCAAAACATATCTAAGAAGCAAGTGCTATTTAAGAGACATCAAAAGAAATACAAAATCCATGAATTAAGGAGATACTTAATGAAAGAACGCACCGCTATGAGAAAGAGCGATTTCCTTAACCTGCGCTTCAATCCTCTTAATACGATCTTCAACCTCATCAAAGTGATTCAGGCTAATACGAGAATTTATGAACTCCCAATGAGGCTTTAAGACCTTCTCAATGAATTCTTCTCCACTCTTCTCGCCAAAGTTCTTGATTATCAATCTTTCTAGCTTCTTAAATTTTTCCAGCACCTTTTGAGCCTTAATATGATTTTGCTCAATAAGGAATTCCTGATTCTCAACTCTTTTTTCTAATCTTCTAAGAGCAGGAAGATGTTTTCTTAAAATACTCATAAGATTACCACCTCATTACTATTATTCTATTTCTAATATTATACCTTCCCTTATTTAGAGATATTTATAATTTTCCATAAGTCATTTTTAAACCAAAAACATTTAAAACAAAAGAAAATATCTGATTTAAAAAGAGGTGTTGAGTTGAGACACAGAATAATAAGGCTTTACAAGAAGGCTGATAAGAAGGGTTTTGCTCTTGGAGCTTTTAACTTCTCTACTAATGAGCTTCTTAAAGGAATAATTGCTGCTGCTATCAAGCTTAAAGCCCCTATAATTATTTCTACGAGTGAAGGAGAAAGAAATTTCTTTGGATTAGAAGAAAGCATGGCTGTTTATAATGCTATTAAGAAGAAGTATCCTCATATAATTCTGCACGCAGACCATACAAAATCATTTAAGGAAGTAAAAAAGGTTATAGATGCTGGTTATCCCTCTGTTCATTTTGATGGTTCAAAACTCTCATTCAGGCATAACGTCAGGGAGACCAGAAGAGCAGCTGATTACGCTCATGCAAATGATGTTTTTATTGAAGGCGAACTTGGAGGAATAACTGGTAGTTCAACAACTCATAGAGAGAAATTAAAGGATATGTTTACAGAAGAACTATTAACTAATCCTGAACAGGCAAAAGAATTTGTAGAACTAACAGGTATCGACTCTCTTGCTGTTAGTATTGGTAATGCTCATGGCATCTGGAAGGACAAGCCAAAACTTGACTTTGAGAGATTAAAAGCAATCAAGAAAGCAACCGGCACGTTCCTTGTGCTGCATGGTGGCTCTGGTATTAGCGCAAAGGATTTTAGAAAAGCCATGAGCCTTGGGATTAATAAGATTAATATTAACACTGAGCTAAGAGTGGCTTATGCTCATGCTCTGCTCAAAGGCTTGCATAAGAGAGAAGATTATACTCCTTATCATTATATGAGAGGTGTTAGTAATGCTGTTTCTAAGGTTGTTGAGGAAAAGATTATTATTTTTAAAGCAGATAATAAGATTTGATATAAAGGATATTAAAAAGAGGGGTATAGAAAGGACATGAAAGAATGAACAAGAAAGAAGCAGAAAGGATATGAAAGAATGAAACTAGCAATTGGTATTGACATTGGCGGAACCAAGATACAAGGTATTCTAATGGATAATAAAGGCAGAATTCTAAAGAGTTATAGGAGGCCGACAGAGGCGCATAAGCCAAGGAAGAAGATTATTGCTAATATTGTTGAAGTAATCAGGCATGTGAGAGTAAGAGGTGTTAAGGCACTTGGGATTGGAACTCCTGGCTTTGCTCTTCCCAATGGCAAAATGACGTGTATGCCTAATCTAAAGAAACTAGAGGGTTATAATCTCAGAAAGGAGTTGGAGAAGAGGACCAGGCTAAAAGTTTTTTTAGAGAATGATGCTAACTGCTTTGCACTTGCAGAGCATAGAAGAGGAGCTGCTAAGGGTTGTAAGAACTCTATTGGTATAATTATTGGAACAGGAGTGGGAAGCGGGATAATCATAAATAATCAGGTATACTCAGGAGCAGGAGGGGCTGCAGAAGCAGGTCATACAAAGATTGTTATTGATAATGAAGTAAAAGAAGTTGAAGACTTAATATCTGGTCCTAAGATTATCAGGAGGTATGAGGAGCTTAGTGGTAAAAGAGCTCACACCCCAAGGGTGATTCTTACTAAGAAGGACAGGATTGCAAGAATAGTTTATGAGGAAGTTGTTTTTTACACTGGCTTGTTCTTTGCAAATCTTATCAACACTTTTAATCCTGATGCTATAGTGGTGGGAGGAGGGGTAAGCAACATCCCATTCTACTCTGATATCAGAAGAGTTGTTAAGAAGTATGCTCATCCGTACATGGCTAGGGTTTGTAAGATAAGGAAGAATATTCTTGGTGATGATTCTGGTGTTATTGGTGCTGCTGAGCTTGTGTTCTGTGATTAACTTCTAAGTCTTAATATTTAGTCTTTAGAAAAACATTTATATTAAGACTTATGAATAAAGAGTATCATGTATCAGATACAAATTTTAGTGGTTATATGAACATGATTATATGGTGATTTGAGGTGAGTTTTTTAGGAAGTGCTAGTAATTTCTTTCTTGAACCTATATGGCTCTATGCTCTCATCTTATTAATCCCTTTTATTCTCCTCTACCTTATTAGGCCTAAGCCTAAGCACAAAGTCATTCCTACACTAATGTTTCTTTTCAAGGATTTAGGCAGGAATAAGAGAACAAACTTTTTTAGAAAGCTAATCAGGGACTTATTATTCCTGCTTCAATTCATTATCCTGTTACTCCTGCTCTTCTCAGTTGCAAAGCCCTATATTAATGTTGCAAAGGAGTCCTTGTTTAAGAATACTGTGCTGGTACTGGATGTTAGTGCTAGTATGAAAGCAGATTATAATGGTAAGATCAGGTTTGATGAGGCTGTGAAGCTAGCAAAAAAGAACCTTGGTATTGTGAATACTCTTATACTGGCTAAAAAAACTCCTGAAGTAGTCCTGATTGATGAGAATTCTGGTAGGATTAAGGATTATCTTAACAAGTTGGAACCAACAGATACTTCTACTAATTTGTATGATGCTATTAGTACCGCGGGTGGTTATGCTAGGGAGGATTCAAGAATTGTTGTTATTAGTGATTTCATAGACACTGAAACAGACACAGGGCTTGATACTGCAAAGAAGACCTTGGAAGCGCAGGGAATAAAGGTTGATTTCATCAGGGTGTTTGAACCTGTTAATAATGTTGGTATAGTTGACCTGCGTGTTGGTGAGAAAAAGACTAGTGCTGTTATTAAGAATTATAATAAAGAAGCAGTTGATGTAAATGTTAAGGTTGACTCCCTTGAAGAAAGCCTTAGTATTCCTGCTGAGTCCCAGGAAATATTCACTTTCTCAACCCCTTCAGGTACTAGTAAGCTTGAGCTTGAAGTGCTTGGACAGAGAGATGGCTTTAAAGTGGATAACACTGCTTTTATAAGCACTCCAAGCAATACTTTCAGAAGAGTTCTCTTAATAACCAATAAGGCTAATCCTGAAAAAACATTCTTGTTCAATGCTTTTGATGTAATGAAGAACACTCTTATTGAGGTTGCTGTTCCTCCAAAAATACCCGCCTTAGACAGTTATGACATATTCGTATTCAAGGATATTAATCCTAACTTGATTCTTCCAGGCACTTTTAAGGGTGTGAAAAAAGAAGTTGAGGAGAATGGCAAAGCTGTTATTATTGCTGCTCAATCAGACTTCCCTAGTATCAACTACCAGGGCTTAATGTCTTTATACTATAATCAAACAATTACCTCCCCTACGAACATCCTTGCTAGTAGTAGTGAGAGCCTCACAGCAAACATTGAGTTCGGCATTACCAAAAAATACTTTAGACTAATCCCCATGGAAGGCTTGGATTTCGTTGTGATTGCTGCTGCTGAGGATAACACTCCCTTAATAACTTTTAATACTCTTGGAGATGGCAAAGTATTCTTTTATGGTATTCTTGATGAGGATAAGCAAGCAGATACTAGTTTTGCAAAGAGCCCTGTTTACTTTGTTTTCTGGAAGAGGCTTACTGACTTTGCCACAGACACGCCTTCTATAAAGAACCTTAATTATAAGACAGGAAGTGTTCTGAACTTCAAGAAGGAGCAAAGAATTCAGACCCCAACAGGAAGAATAATCACTAAGAGTTTAAGCCTTGACGCAGCCGGGCTTTACACCTTGAATGACAGGGTTATTGCTATAAATCTCCTGGATGTAAAAGAATCAGATGTTGGTAATACCAGAGGGTTTGGTGAAGAAGGCTTTTCTCAGCCAAGCGAGAGGTTTAGGGAGAAGGTTCCTTTTGAATTAACAGATTATCTCATAATAATAGCTATCATCCTCTTATTAATTGAGTTCCTTTATATAAAGCTGAGGGGTGACTTATAATTGATTACTAGTCTTTTAAAGCCAGAAGTATTATTATGGATAGTACCTGTCCTAATCATATTCTTCATCCTCTTGTTTAAGAACTTTGTTGAGTATGATTTTAGTGATAAAAAAGAAAGAAGGAGGTTTAGAAGAATAGTCCTTGTAACAAGGCTTCTTATATTCATCCTATTAGTAATAGCTCTTGCAAAGCCTTTTGGAGAGGTAAGAATAACAACTCCTGGAAACCCCAGACTAACCATTCTTGTTGATAATACCACGTCCATGGTAGTTATGGATACTGGTTTTATTCCTGAGCTAAAGCAGGAGCTTGAAAAAGAGGTTCCTGTAAGTGTGAAAACCATTGGCTCTGGCTTAAAATCAGACTTAGCTGATAGTATCCTTGACTATCTTGAAAAGGACACTAACTTATTATTAATCACAGATGGTAATATTAATGAGGGTACAGAGCTTGGTGATATTGCTTTACTAGCAGCGAATCTTAACAGCAGTATAAGCGCTGTCAGCTTAGAAGAAAAAGAAAAAGAAGTTGGAGTGTATATCACTGGTCCTGAGAGCACAGTTGCAGGGGTTAATAATACTTATACTGTTAGAATTATAAATCTAGGTGACCAAGAGGTTGTGTTAAAAGTGAGGGTTGATGATGAAGTTATTATTAATGAAGTCACAAGAAGAGAGGTATATGTTTTTGAAAAAGAGTTTGGTGAAGGAGAGCATAGGATAACAGCCGAGGTAAGTGCTCCTAAGGATTATTTTGATAATAATAATGTCTTCTATAAAACAGTGAGTGTTGTTAAAAAGCCCAGAATCCTTCTTGTAATTGATGGCTATGCTCCGATTGAGAAGATTCTAAGGGAATTATACGACGTGACCAAACTTGATTATGTTCCTGATAATGTTAATGATTATTATGCTGTCATTATATATGACAAACCCGTGGGTTTTAGAGGAGTGGATAAGCTCGCTGATTACCTTGTTGACAAGGAAGGGGGTTATTATGGTAATGGCTTGTTTGTTATTGGCGGCTTTGACAGTTTTGACAGAGGAAACTATAAGAACTCATTATTAGAATCATACTTACCAGTTAGTGTTGGTAAGGCTGCAAGAAGGAGAGGTTCAAGTAATATTGTGCTTAGCATTGATTTCTCTGGGAGTAGTGGGGACAGGTACGAGGTTATAAGGGATCCTGAAACAGGCAAAGTGGTTGGTCTAAAAAGAGTAAGTTCTAATATCCAGGATGTTGAGAAAGCCCTTGCTGTGAGTGTTATTAATAGTCTAGGCCCGGATAATAGTGTGGGAGCAACTATTTTCAGCACTCAGAGTGCAGTGGTTCAGGAACTCCAGCCCTTGTTCCTGATAAAAGAAGAGCTTATTGATAAGATTTCAAGGATACAGCAGCCCCCAGGCCAGTCCTTCTTTCATATAGGGCTTAGTGGTGCTTACAGTCTTCTTAAAGACCATGTTGGTACTAATAATATAATCATGGTTACTGATGGTAATACTGGCAGTGATAGTATTAGGAAGCAGACCCTTGACACTGCCAGAACAATTAATAGTAGGGGGGTGAAAGTATATGTTGTTGGTACTGGTAGGAATGTTGATGAGGATTTCTTAAAAAACGTTGCTTATAATGGTGGTGGTATTTATTTCCCTGCTGCTCAGGAGAACAGGCTTAAGATATTGTTTGGTGAGCCAGAAGAAACCAGGTTTGGTGAGTTGTTTGACTTGTTCATACTTAATCCTTATCATTTCATCACACAAGGCTTAGAGCTTGATGCTTCTCTCTATGGCTTTAACCAGGTAATACCTAAGAGCAGTGCTCAACTCCTGGTTACAACCCAGCACGGAGAACCCGCGGTTACTGTTTGGAACTATGGGCTTGGCAGAGTAGCCACTCTTAATGTTTTCAGTGGTAATAATAATCTCGGAGACCTGCTTAATAAGAGGAATTCCATCTTATTAACAAGGATTATTAATTGGTGCATAGGAGACCCGCAGAGAAAAGAGCCTTATTACGTGGTGGTGCCTGATTCAAGGATTAATAAGCCTGTTGAGGTTATTGTTAAGAGTGATAAGTATCCTAGTGCTGAGGGCTTAACCTTTACTAGGACTGGTGAGAACCAGTACTCAGCGGATTTAATAGTAAGAGAGAAGGGTTTCAACCAGGTGCTTGGGAAGAGCTTTGCTATTAATTATGAGACAGAGTACCAGCTCCTTGGCATGAACCCAAGATTAGAAGAGGTTGTGAGTATGAGCGGAGGAAAGGTTTTTAAACCATCAGATATTAAGGATATGATTAGTTTTGTTAAGAGTGCTTCAAAGAGAACCAGTGTTGAGAGGACAACGATTATTTGGCCTTTCCTACTCTTAGCAGTAATAATATTTTTAATAGAGATTAGTATTAGAAAAGTAAGAGAGAAAAGGCTTAATAAGTAAAGGATTAAAAAAAGAGGCTTTTAATTAAGAATGTCTTCGGGTTTCATGGGTAAAAAAGTGAATCTTTTCCTCTTATTAATGATAATACTTGTTTTGCTTGGTTTTGGAGGTGTGAGTGTTTATTACCAGTACACGTTTAAGAATCTTAATCAAAGATTTAATAATCTCAGTGTTAAGCTAGGGGTATGCGAAGATAACCTTATGAGTAACCTAACCGCTTTGAAAAATGCTGAGAAAGCTCTTAACAGTACAGAAACAGATATTAGGAAGTATGACGTGTTGTACGAGCAGAAATCAACAGAACTTGAGAATAAGAAGAGGGAGTTAGCAGACACCCAGGCAGAGCTTACAAGGGTGACCTTACAAAAGGAGGTGTACAAAAAACAGATTGATGAAGCTTATGCACAGATAATTGGTCTTAACAAAACAATCACCAGTCTTAACCAGCAGATTAGGAGTCTTAACAACCAGATTAATGATCAGAAGGACACTATTGCATGCTTAAAGAATACTGATGACTCAGATGAATTTGAGTGTATCTAATTAAAATGTAGTTAAAAGGACTGAGCTTTGAAGAGCAAGAACATGGCAAGAATAAAGGACTTGTTTAATGAAGTGAAGCTTGAACTGCTCAAGGTTGTTCTTATCAACACTTTCTTAGATGCGATAATGGTGTTCTTCCTTGCATACTTTGTTACTTCTTTCTTTAATATTAGGTTCGTTTATATTATCTTAATCCCTGCTCTTATAACAGTAATATTCTTTTTTATAAGTACTGGTGTGAGAATAAAAAACCTGCGGCTTAAAGCTATGGAAGATGCTAATCCACAGGTAAAGGAGATGCTTAGGACAGCTCATGATAATATGGATGAGGAGAACATTATGACTGCTGCTCTGTTTGCTGAGCTTAAGAAGAAGATGAGAAGGGTCTCCGCAGGTAACTTGTTAGAGTCTAAGAAGATAATAATCAGGATTATGAGTGCTATTATTATAGTATTCCTCATAATATTTGTTTCCTCAGTTAATATTAATCTGAAAAAAATAGATATTCCTTTTGATAAGCTTAGGTTTATGCTGCCTAATGAAAAACAGGAATATGAAGAAGGTAATATCACTGACCTTGTTTTTAATGAGACAGAAGTTATCTATGGGGAGGCTAGTATTGCTAAACTGGGTAGTGAAGAGATAGATCTTAATATGAATCCGAGTATGAGTGAGATAGACTTTAATAAAATAAGCGAAGTAGAAGGAGAGGATTTAAGAGAGGGAAGCCTCCCTCAAGAGATAGGAGTGAATCCTGATGTTTTTAGTAATCAGGAAGTGTTGGATGAGGCAGAACAAGCAGCGAATTATAGTCAGAGGATAAAGAACATATAAAAAAACAAAGTTTGGATGCGTAAACAAAGCTTATATTAAGTAAATTTTATATTTAAATAAAGTTTGTGTTTATAAGGGAACAAAAGAAATAGAATAAAAATAATAGAATAAAATAGAAATAATTAATTTGGTCGCTGATGCGACGGAATGGAGGGTTAAAAATGACAAAAACCATTGAGAGTGTTCGTAATATTGAGAAGTTAAAAGACACTTTTAGTAATGTTACAAAGGAGATCAGTAAGGTTATTGTAGGACAGGAAGAGGTGGTTGAGCAAATTCTGGTGGCAATCCTGTGCGATGCAAATGCTTTGCTTGAGAGTTACCCTGGTCTTGGAAAGACCACTATGATAAAGACCATTGCTGATGTGCTTGACTTGAAGTTCAGCCGTATACAAAGCACTCCTGACTTGATGCCGAGTGATATCATAGGGACTTATGTTATTGAGGAGGAGAAAGGAAAAAAGACTTTTAGGTTTCAGAAAGGACCAGTGTTTGCTAATATTATCTTAGCAGATGAGATTAATAGGGCAACTCCGAAGACACAGTCAGCTCTTCTTGAGGCAATGCAGGAGAAACAAGTCACTGTTGGTAATCAGACCTTTGAGCTTGACAAGCCCTTCTTTGTATTAGCAACCCAGAACCCGATTGATATGGAAGGGACGTATCCCTTACCAGAAGCACAGATTGATAGGTTCCTGCTTAAAATACTGGTTAATTATCCTGGGTTTGATGATGAGATGGAAATAATTAATAGGTATACCAAAGCTCATGGTGTGGGAAAGATTAGGACTCTTCTGAGTAAAGATTCTCTGAAACTATTACAAAACCTTACCAGGCAGGTACCAATAGCTGATGATATTAAGAAGAGGGCTCTTGAGATTGTTACTAAGACAAGAACAGCAAAGGATTTGATTGAGTATGGAGCAAGCCCAAGGGCGAGTATTGGTTTAATCCTGGCTGCAAAGGCAAAGGCTTTGATTAATGGGAGGAAGTATGTTAGTGCAAAGGACATAGAGGAGATGGCGTATCCTGTGCTAAGACATAGGATTATACTTAATTTCAAGGCTGAGAGAGAAGGGAAAACACCTGATGATGTGATAAGAGAGATAATGAAATAAGAAGAACTAATGAAGTAAAAAGAACAAAAAAACAAGTTATGGTCATGATAGACATATCATTCTTAAAGGAACTGGACCGGTTTAACATTGTTCTAAAGAAGAGAGTATTATCCAGGTATCAGGGAGAAAGAGAGAGTCATGCTGAGGGTCAGGGTCTTGTTTTTTCTGATTACAAGGATTATGTTCCTGGAGATGATTTTAGGACTGTTGACTGGAAGGTCTATGCAAGAACTAATAAGTTCTTTGTAAAGCAGTTTGAAGAGGAACGGAATATGACTGTACATGTCATTATTGATGCTAGTGCTAGTATGGATTACGGGAGGAAGATAACCAAGTTTGATTATGCAAGTATGATAGGTTTGGGTTTTGCTTATATGGCTATGAGGAATAATGAGAAGTTTAACTTCTCAACCTTTGCTGATGGTTTAAATTATTTAAGAGCGAGGAAAGGTCTAAACCAGTTATTAGCCATTCTTAACATACTAGAAAAACTGAGAGTCAAGGGGAAATCAGAGCTGAGAAAAACCTTTGATGAATATAAGAAGTATCTAAGGTCAAAGAGTTTTATGGTGATAATCTCAGACTTCCTTTATGATATTGAGGAGATAAAAGCGGTTCTCTCAAGGTTCACAAAGCATGAAGTAATAGTTATCCAGGTGCTCGACCCAACTGAAAGAAAGCTTGCTCTTTATGGTGCTGTAATATTAGAGGATAGTGAAATTCATACGAAACTCAGAACCTTTATTAGTAATAGGCTTATTAGAAATTACAGAAACAAGATAGAGCATCATATTCATGCAATAAAGGATGTGTGCGAGCATTTAGGCCATGATTTTATAAGTGTTACAACAGACAAGCCTGTCTTTGACACCTTCTATGCTGCGTTAAGAACCTAGAACCAAAGCAGGAATCACTTAAGCTTCTTCTTCCTTGTAACAAACCAATACCAGATTATTAAGAGGAGTATTGTGAAGGCTGCTCCTATCAAGAACCATAATGTAGTATTCTGTGGTGCTGTTTGAATAACTGTTTCAACAAGAGGCCTTGCTGGTTGAGGAGTAACATTACCCCCTCCTGTTGCTATTAAACCAGCTCCTCTTGTAATAACTGCTTCTTCTGTTCTCTTCATAGCTGTTTCTGGTGCTGCAGCCATTAATTTTGAAGTGCCTGCTCTGAACATATTTAGTAATTGTATTATTCCGGCTACTACAAGGACAATAATACTGATTGGTAGAATGCTCTTAAGCTTGTCTCTGAAACTCTCAATACTGGTCTTCTTAGGAGCAATAATGATTAGTTTATTAGCAAGAGAATAATGGTTCACTTCTTTGCCTTTCTCAGAGTAATGAAACTCCTCTGCTTTTACAAGATTTGCTTTGACCAAGTGGTGGAGGTTGTAATGAACAGTTGATAAAGGTAGTTTTAGTTCTTTTGCAATCTGTGTTTCTGTAGCATTTTTTTTACTGAGTAAACCAAGAATTTTTCTAGAAGTCTTATTACTAATAACTTTTGCTAGTTCCCTGGATTCTGATTCCTCAAGTGACACTAGTAAAAAAGGCTCTTCTGGCATGATAAGAATAAGAAGAGTGGGAGGAGTATTTAAAGGTTTATATGGTTTCAAATTAAGCTGAAGTTATCATCATAAAAAATAATTTGTTTCTAATACTTTTCAGAAAAGTATATAAATAATAAGTGCTCATTTCTAAGTGGATATACAAGAGCAGAGGTTTATATGAGAGCAGAGGTTTATGTAGGCACAACTCTTAAGGAAAAAACAGAGAGTGCTAGGAATACGAGAAAGCAATGGAAGGATAGAATTACTTCTAGAGCCTTAAGGACGGTTAGAAAGCTTCAAGAATATTCTGTAAAAAAAGAAGAAGATTTTAATTTTAAAAACCCAAATTTAAACAAGGCTGCTGCAGCCCTATATAACATTCCTGTAAGGTTTGCACAGGCAAATGCAGGAATGCTCCCTAGTTCCATGCAAAAGTTAATTATTAATTATAGAGCTAAAAGAGGAGTGGATGAGTCCCTTGATGAATATGTAAAATATTCAATTAGATTCAGCTATTTATTTTCTACTCTTAAAATAGTTTCTGGACTAGGACTAATAAGCATCCCTGTACTGGCACCAGGCGGTGCTGTTGTTTTAGCATGGGGGATTTATCTGAGCATTGTTGAAAATCCAATCAGGGCTTATTTTAGAAAAAAAGGAAAGCCCATGGGAGTCTTTATTCCGTATCAACTTGTAAACCCTTTTGTAAAAAGAATCATTGATAATGGTAGAAATGATAAACAAAATGTTAAACAAAAGAATGATTTGGGATTAATAGAAAACAATGAAAAGAGTCTTGAAGAAAGAATAAGCTCACATGATGAGAAAGGATTAAGAAAAGAAATTACTTATTTATCCCAAGCTGCTTCTCCTTCTCAGATATCTTAAGGGTGGTTTTTATAACAGTATCTGGGTTTAGGCTTATGCTGTGTATGCCTGCTTCTACTAGGAACTCTGCAAAGTCTTCGAAATCAGAGGGTGCTTGGCCACATATACCAATGTATTTTCCTTTCTTATTAGCCACATCTATTACTTGTTTTATGAGTTTTTTAACAGCTTTGTTTCGCTCATCATAAATCTCGCTTACTAGTTCTGAGTCCCTGTCCAAGCCAAGGGTTAGTTGTGTCAGGTCATTGCTTCCTATTGAGAAGCCGTCAAATATGTCAAGGAATTCTTCTGCAAGGAGTACATTACTGGGTATTTCGCACATCCCGTAAATCTCTAATCCTTGTTCTCCTTGTACTAGTCCGTTTTCCTTCATTAATTGTATTACCTTTTCTGCCTCGTCTATGGTTCTGCAGAAGGGTATCATTACTTTGATATTGGTTAGTCCAAACTCATTCCTTGCTTTGAGCAGTGCCTTGCATTCAAGAGCAAAGGCTTCTTTGTACTCCTCACTATAATACCTTGATGCTCCTCTCCACCCCAGCATAGGGTTGTCTTCTTTAGGCTCAAACAAGTGGCCGCCAATAAGATTAGCATACTCGTTGCTCTTAAAATCACTGGTTCTCACGATTACTGGTTTAGGATAAAAAGCTGCTGCTATTCTTCCTATACCTCTTGCAAGCTTGTTAATAAAGAATTCTTCCTTATCAGCATACCCCTCTGTTAACGAGTTAATCTTTAGTCTGAGTTTCTTATCTTCAATCTCATTAAACTTTATTAAGGCTAATGGATGAATCTTGATTTCAGAGTTGATAATGAATTCTTCTCTTGCCAGTCCTACACCCTCATTAGGGATAAAGCTCTCCTCAAATACCTGGTCAGGATTAGCAATATTCATCATAATCTTGGTCTTTGTCCTTGGCATTAAACCAAGGTCGTGCTCTACTTTCTCGTACTTTAATAATCCTTGGTAAATAAAACCCTGTGTTCCGTGGCTGCAATCAACAGTTACTTCCTGAGCGTCATGAAGCAGCTCTGTGGCATGCTCTGTTCCTACAACACAGGGTATGCCTAGTTCTCTTGAGACAATGGCTGCATGACAAGTTCTGCCTCCACGATTAGTGATTATAGCACTCGCTATCTTCATTATTGGCTCCCAGTCAGGGTCTGTCATGTCTGTGACAAGAACCTCTCCTTCTTTGAACTGGTGGATGTTATGAGCCTCCTCTATGACTCTTACCCTGCCGCTGCCTATCTTCT
>Ga0190334_1000687_pt1 | contig 15937 bp, 17 predicted proteins | sample 48720478_MG_FD_161270 | JGI IMG/M metagenome (GOLD analysis project Ga0190334, IMG submission 161270) | Hydrothermal vent sediment bacterial communities from Southern Trench, Guaymas Basin, Mexico - 4872-04-7-8_MG | ecosystem: Environmental > Aquatic > Marine > Hydrothermal vents > Sediment ...
TGAAGCTTCTTGCGATATAGTAGCCATTTTCTTGCTCTTCTACAAGAGTCTCAATCGTTTTACCCGTCCATCTGCTCATTCGTTTTCTGGAGATCTCTTTTTGAAGAAGCATGAGTTCTTCTTGCCTCGCTAACGCAGTGTCGCGTGGGATTTTTGGAAAAAAGCTTTTAGCTGGCGTTCCTTCTTCGTCAGAGTAAACAAAACAGCCCAGCCTATCAAACTGAGCCTCTTTGAGAAATTCCAAAAGTATTTCAAAATCGTTTCTCGATTCACCGGGAAAACCAACAATGACGCTTGTTCTGACAACCGCATCAGGTTGAGCACTCCTGATTTGCTGCAGAATATCTAAGATTTGCTCACTCTTTTTCTGTCTGCCCATTTTCTCAAGAATCTTGTCACTACCGTGTTGGACTGGTATATCAAAATAGGGAAGAACCTTTTTGCAGGTTGTCATTGTATCTATCAATTGAGGTGTGATATGATCGGGGTGCAGGTACATCACCCTGATCCAGAATCTTCCATCTATCGAATCAAGTTTCTTCAGTAGATCACAGAGAGTGCCTTCGTCGGTATCTATCCCGTACGCCGAAGTGTCCTGTGCTACGAGTATTATTTCCAGGACTCCGTTTCGAACGAGCTGCTCAGCTTCCGAGATGACGAAATTCATCCTTCTGCTTCTGTAAGAACCCTTGAATGCTGGAATTGCGCAAAAGGAGCACGTGTGGCTGCACCCGTCAGCTATTTTTATATACGCATACGGTCCACTGTCGAAGCGTACTGAGGTGCTGTAGATGCTTTCCGGGTGGCGGTAAATAACTTTCTTTTCACCTTTTTCCACAGCGTCGGCGATTCTCTCTGGTGGGACAACACCAAACCATCCGTCAACTTCGTGAATTTCCCTTGTAAGATCCTCAAAATACCGCTGAACTAAACACCCTTTGACAAACAACAGGAATTTTCTGCGTTTCTTGTGATCTATAAAATCAAATATTTCGCTTATAGAATCCTTTTTAGCTTCCTCTATGAATCCGCATGTGTCCAGAATGACTGCCTCTGCTTCTTCAATATCTTCAACGATCTCATGTGATCTCTGCTCCAGAATCGCCCTTAAAACGGCGCAGTCCGCTTCGTTCTTTGGACAACCCAATGCCTTTATTCCTATTCTCACTAATATTCACACCTTCCAGTGAAAGCCTTCGCTTCTCCAGATAAAGGTTTCTTATGTGCTCGAGCTCTCTTTTGTACTCGTCATTCGCGTAGTTTGGATAAGTGAATTCCCAATGTCTGAATGATCCATTAAGGTACATGAGAGTGATTTCAGCGTACACTCCTTTGCCAACATAGATCCTATTTGTCCAACTCTTTGTTGAAGCCAGAACGAAGTTCATATGATGAATATACCCCGGGTCAAGATTGAATTTTCTCTTGCCTTCAACCGCAAACGCCATTTCTAATTGATTTGTTTTCAACTTAACATCGGCTATCAAAGAGGGATGAATTAATCTCTCAAAACCAATCAGCTTACCCTTAGAACCCGGTCCCAGCTCCCTGTCATAGTAAGTGGTGTACCTCCCAAAATCGAGTTCCTTGGATATATAGTCAATTTTTCCAAATGATTCTTCAAGAAGTGGCGTTATCTCCTTGAACCAGTAATCCAGATACGGCGAAAACATGAAAATCACAAGGTTCACCATTTCTGGGGAGCTCACCTTTCCCACACTATCACCTCAAAACTGTCAAGCCTTACCACCCATTCCTTTCCTACTGTCTTGATAAGACATGTTCCAGTGTTTTCAGTAACAGTGTGCTTTGTACCCTTAGACAGAATCACAGAATCACTGGCTGAAACTTCCGAACCATCCACTAATATTGACTCACTCGATGTGTTAACCAACTTCACAGAGGATTTTTCAAGTGTGTTCAAAAACTGATTTAACGACACAAAAAAGAAAAACACAGCCACAGCCATCATACTCAGCATCACGACTAAGAGCTTTGAAGCCTTATCACTTTCTCTGCTTTTCAATTTTTTAACAACAGGATGCTGTGAAGATTTCAACGCTTCTTCGTATTGTCGAAGCATTTCATTTCCATCTAAACCCAGGAGTTCAGCGTACCTCTTTATATATCCCTTAACATATAGAGGAACATCTACTCTGTTGAAAGATCCTTCTTCGATTAATCGAAGCTTCCACGGTGGAATTTTCAGCTCTTCGGCCGCTTCATTGACAGTGAGCCCCTTTTCTTCGCGAGCTTTTTTAAGATCCTCACCCACTTTGATCCACTGGTCCAAACTATTCACTCCTCAAGCAGATAAGACAAAGCTTTCGTCATGCCGACGATTCTGCTTCTGATCTATTCGTTTTCTTAAACTATTATATCAGCTCAAGCAGTTCTTTCGAATTGGCTGTATATCTTTTCATCCCTTGTTTTGAGAGAACATAAACACCCTCTTGATTCAAAGCTTTTTCAATAGCTGAAAGAACTGTCTCTCTGTCCTGATCGCTTTCTACAAAGTCTATCTCATCGCCGTTAATAATCAACATGTTTTTTTTAGGTTTCAACAGAAATTCCTCATCATAATACGCATTCAGTCTTCTCCAGTACTCTTTTTCAACTTCCATTTCATAAATTCGTCCCCTCTTTCTTATTCTCTTGAGTGTCGTGCTTACACAACAGTATATGTAGATCGTAAGCTTGGGTGTTGGAGTTATCTTTGACATTGTTTGGTAGAACGAGTTGTACAGTTCATATTCCATTTCTTCCAAGAAGCCCGAATCTTTTTGCATTTTAACAAAGACAAAATCTCCGATCATGGATCTGTCCATGACCGCATTCTTTACTTTACTTGCTTCCTTGATTTGAAGAAACCTCTTGTGAAGGAAGAATAGCTCCATCGTCAGACACCACCGGCGTTTATCTGTGTAGTATTTCTGAAGGATTTCATCAGCTACTGGATCAGCCATTTCATAGAATCCTGTCATCCCCATACCTTTTTCGAGGATCTCTACGAGACTCGTTTTGCCCGCACCCACTGTCCCTTCCACGACTATTTCCAGCATCATTCGCACCTCGCATGATTGTGATAAATGATTCTCTGATCTATTTCACCGTTTTTGACCTTCTGGAGTATATCTTTTATCACCAAATCTAATCCCGAAAACGATTTGTCGACTTTTTCAGTGTCTATTACAAGAAGCGCAGAGGAGTCGTAGTTAGCAAAGAAGCTTTCATATTCCTCATTCATTGTCTGCCAATAGTTTTCATCTATTTCAAGTTCCCACTGCCTTCCCCTTTTCTTAATACGATCTATCGCAACTTCTACGCTGCATTTGAGATATATCATCAACTCGGGATAAGGTACCAGTTCTATGAGTTCGTCGTGCAGTTCTTTGTAAATGCTGTATTCAAGGGCGTCCATTTCACCTCTTTTCAGAAGCACATTTGGAAAGATGTGATCACAGTGTATGGATCGATCCATGATTACGTTCCCTTTCTTGCAAGCCAGTTTCATTTGCTGAAATCTTTTTGTTAGAAAGTAGATTTGAAGTTGAAATCCCCATCTTTGTGGATCTTTGTAGAAATTTTCAAGTATATCTACAAGCTTTTGATCAGTGAGTTCGTAAAATGGTTCCAGCTTGAGCCAACGCGAGACACAGTTAATGAATGTGGTCTTGCCAGCTCCTACAACACCTTCAACAACTATTCGCGGTTTCATCAGTTTTCATCCTTTCTCAAATATTTTTTTGCTTCTTCATATACAGAGGGCACTGCCGCAAGAATTTCTCCACTTTGCAACTTGTATGCGTCGCTGTGTATTCCTCCAACATTTATCCCGGCTTCGCGAGCAATTACAACTCCAGCCGCTGTATCCCATGGTTTTAGGCCGACTTCCCAGTAAAGGTCACAGCGTCCAGCCGCAAGGTAGCACAATTCGAGTGCGGCACTGCCTATGATACGAATTTCTTGTACTCTTTTATACATTGTTTGAATCGAACTAAGTGTCCATTCCATCAAAGCTTCGTTGTAAGGCCAGCCCGTTACGGCAAGAGCTTCACTCAGCGAACACATCTTTTTGTTGTAAATCTTCCTCCCGTTCAGAAAAGCGCCTTTCCCAGTTTCCGCACAGAACAACTCATTTGATGCGGGAGAATAGACCACTCCCTCTTTTAGAAGGTCTCCATCTGCCCTCGCTATGGAAATGGCAAAATATGGTAGACCATGTGAAAAGTTCAGAGTTCCATCTATTGGATCAATGATGAACGTCCATTCACTTTCGGGAATTGCTGTTTCATTGGATTCCTCGGCCACAAACACAGCCTCGGGAATTTCCTTCTTTAAACGTGAAATTATGTACTCTTGGCTCCTGATGTCTATTTCTGTTACGATATCTGAAGATCTGGATTTGAAACGCATTGTGTAACGCTCATTTGCTGAATCCAAGATGATCTTTCCAGCTTCCACGGCAATCTCACTTAGGAGCTCAATTGTTTTCATTTATCTTCACCTTCCATCTCCTCCTTGAGTTTGAACAATTCGTCTCTCAGCCTTGCAGCGTCTTCATACCTCAGTTCACTTGCGGCTCTATACATTTCTTCTTCCAACAGGGCCATGTAATCTTCTCTCGAAATGCTGTCTGCTGTTTCGATAACACTTTTAAGCTCCTTTTTTTCTTCATCCATGAACTGCTCGAACACCTGCATTTCAAGTGGCTTGACGATTGTTTCGGGAGTGATTCCATGGCGTTTGTTGTATTCTATTTGTATCTTTCTCCTTCTGTTTGTTTCCCGGATAGCTCTTTCCATGGCCGGTGTAACCCTGTCTGCGTACATTATTACCTTTCCGTTGAGGTTTCTTGCCGCTCGTCCGATCACCTGTATCAGTGTTGTTTCTGATCTCAAAAATCCCTCTTTATCGGCATCAAGAACTGCAACAAGAGAAACCTCGGGTAGATCGAGTCCCTCTCTGAGCAGGTTGATTCCCACTACCACATCGACATCCCCTCTCCTCAGCTTCTTGAGCACGTTCACTCGCTCGATGGCATTCATCTCAGAATGTATATAGAGAGATCTAACACCAAGTTCTGTCAAATATTCGCTGAGACGCTCGGCTGTTTTCTTTGTCAGAACAGTTACTATTGCGCGTTCTTTCCTGCTTCTAACGGATTCGATTTCATTTATCAGGTCATCCACCTGGTTCTCTGTCTTTTTTACCTCGACATATGGATCAACAAGCCCGGTGGGTCTTATTATTTGCTCCACCATTTGATCTGAAATACTTCGCTCGAAATCACCAGGCGTTGCTGAAACAAATATCACTTGATTAACCTTTTTCAGAAATTCTTCAAATGTCAGTGGACGATTGTCATAAGCTGAAGGTAAGCGAAAACCATATTCCACAAGGTTTTTCTTTCGCGAGCGATCTCCGCGCCACATTGCTCTCAACTGGGGAACAGCTATATGGGACTCATCGATGAAGACTAAGAAGTCTTCATCAAAGTAATCCAGTAGCGTGTAAGGTGGATCTCCTGGCTTTCTTCCATCGAAGTGACGAGAGTAGTTCTCGATTCCCGGACAATATCCAAGCGTAGACAACAGCTCAAGATCATTCAGCGTTCTTTGACTTAGTCTTTGGGCTTCAAGGTGTTTTCCCTGGCGATTTAGCTCCTCAAGCCGCGCTTTCAGCTCCTCGCGAATAGACCTTATGGCTCGTTTTACCTTTTCTTCAGTTGTGATAAATTCAATGGTGGGATATATTATTAACTTCTGGAACTGCTCAATTCTGTTTCTGTTTAATTTGTCAAAAGAGTAAATTTGCTCAATTATATCTCCAAAGAACTCGACTCTGATGCCTTCATCTTGATAGGTGGGAAATATTTCGATAGTGTCTCCAGAGATTCTGAAGCACCCTTTTGAATTTACATCATCACTTCTGGTGTATCCAATTTTTGCCAATTTTCGAGCCATCTCTTGGGGATTTTCTTTCTTTCCAACGGTAATGTACATGTTCATTTCTTCAAAATCTTTTGGATCTCCTGAAGCGTATATACTCGAAACACTCGCGACCACAACGACATCTTTTCTTGTTTTGACTGATTTGAGAGTGGACATGCGCATTCGAACAAGAATATCGTTAATATCCGCGTTCTTTTCTATGTATAGATCTCGTGTTGGCACGTAAGCTTCGGGTTGATAGTAATCGTAGTAGCTTATGAAGTATTCAACACAATTGTTGGGAAAAAAAGCTTTGAATTCACTGTAGAGCTGAGCGGCAAGGGTTTTGTTCGGTGAGATTACAAGGGTTGGTTTCTGCAGTTCCGCGATGACATTTGCCATTGTAAACGTCTTACCACTACCCGTGACTCCTATCAGTGTTTGAAAACGATTGTTACTTCTTATACCCCTTACTAAAGCATCTATAGCCTCGGGCTGATCTCCCGATGGACCGTATTCACTCACAAGCTTAAACATCGTATCCCTCCGCTCAATTATAAAAGATTAAAAGAAAGATAATGTATCCAAAGCTCCACGCCTTATCAAGAGAACAGGTCAAACTGGTATACTCAATTCTGAGGTGTTGAGATGTGTACTCCTTGGAAGCGATAATGGTTGCTACTACGCTGATAGGATTTCTCGGCGTCGTTCTCAGAAGGAATTTCTTGATGAAGATCATCAGTTTAGACGTTATGAGCACAGGGGTTATCAGCTTTTATGTGGCAATAGCTTCACAAACAGGGGACAGCCCCCCAATTGTAACGGCAATGGCTGTTTCCTACGCGCATCCTGTGCCTCAAGCGGTAATTGTAACGGCGATTGTAATTGGTTTTGCAACCCTCACACTTTCCTTAACCTACACAATGTTGGTTGTTAAGAAAACTTCTACTCTTGATAGTCGAAGAGTTGAGGAGCGAGTTAATTGGTAAGGATTTATGTGCTGTTTAATCTTGCGCTCATCGTTTCTTCTATGCTCGCTTTTTTGAATAAGTTCAAGAAGAGCATACCACTTGCCGCTGGATTTGTGAACCTTGTGGTTGCCAACGTAATATATTGGTCTCAGCTTTCGGGAGAAGCTGTACTGTGGAATTCCTTTGGTGTGAAATTAATTCTTGACAATATCTCCAGAGATTTTCTTCTAATGAACAGCATCGTATTCCTCGCCTCGACTATTGTGGCTATGAAGAAGGAAAAGCCGTCGGTTTTTTTCTTCCTGCTCGCGTTATTTCTTCCCTCGTGCAACCTTATGTTTCTCTCTTGTGATATGTTCAATATATATGTCCTGCTGGAATTGACAACTCTTGTCGTTTTCCTCTTGGCGAGCTTTGGTGGGAAAACCAACCAGGTGTGGTCCGCTCTCAAATACATGGTACTTGGCACCGCTGGTATGAATCTTTACTTGCTCGGTGTGGGGATGATTTTTGCCCGCAGTAGGACGTTTGAACTACCCACATTAGTTGACATTATCCCGGCCGTGCTCGTGATATCCGGACTTCTGGTAAAGGCAGGGGTGTTTCTTTTCAGCATGTGGCTGCCTGATTTACATTCTTCTGTTGAGAGCGAACTGTCTGCGCTGCTCTCTGGCGTGGGGATCAAAACCGCTGTTTACGCCATATTGAGATTCAGCCCATCTCTTGGTAAGACTGTGGACGTTGTTGTTCTTTTCGGTGTGGTATCGGCCATCGCTGGTGTTGTCTTTGCTCTAAACGAAAGGAACTACAAAAGAATATTGGCTTACCACACGCTCAGCCAGGTTGGTTTTGTGTTGTCCGCTCCGGCAGTAGGCTCATTTTACGCCTTGGCCCATGGTGTTTTCAAATCATGGCTTTTCTTAAATGCCGAGGAGCTTCCGGTGAAAGATTCAAAGAAATTGTCAAGAGAGAAACTTCCCTTTCTGGTTTGGCTTGCAGTTGTTTTGCCTTGCCTTACAATCTGCGGGTTGCCTTTCACAATAGGAGCAACTGCCAAACACATGGTTTTTTCGCAGCTAACGAGTTGGCAAAAGATCTTTATGTACGGAGCCGCTGTAGGAACTGTTATCAGTTTTTCGAAATTCCTCTTTTTGAGGCCAACGTTTGAAATGACGCGGCCTGTTAACCCGTTAGTGCACATTCTTTTAGGTTTTTACTGCTTTTTTCCATCACTTGTGCTATCTGTGAAAAGAGCGGAAATTTTCAAATCGCTCATCGTCTTTGGTGTAGGAGCGCTCATTTATTTTATTTTGAAAAATCGAATGAAACCGTTACCGAGGAGACTGGAGAATCTTGAAGACTCCCTCACTATTTACGTGCTCCTCATAGCCGTGTGTTTTCTGGTGGTGATCGTGCGTGGCTAACATCGTGTTTCCACTTGGAATTGGAATCTTCTTCTGGTTGGTTCTCACAGCCCAAGCTGACTGGGGGATCCTGCTCTTGGGATTTGCTTTCAGTGTAATTTCAGTTTTAATCGTTAAGTTTCGCTTCAACGCTGTGAAGATGTTGTCTTTCATGGGCATCTTGTTGTTTTCTGTTTTCGTTGCCTATTTTCAGGCACTTTCTATGTTGGTGAAGGGTTATTCTTTTGAGTCGGCGATCACAGAAAGAAATAAGCCGCTCACAGATGAGGAGATCTTCACAAAGGTCACTACAATAACTCTTACTCCTCTCACAGTCGTTATAGACGACACCGAGCAAACACTTGTGATTCATCATCTTGTGAAAAGAAGAGAGGTATGAAATGTGGCACTGGCCTTGATCTATTTTTTATCAATTGGTGTTGTCGCTCTTTATTTTTGGGTCTCGCGAGGCACTTGGAACAAACTCATAGCTCTGTCGAGTTTTTCCACTAAGATGACGTTATTCTTGGTGATCTGGTCATTCTTGAACAAAGACTTCAATACGCTCTCTGTGGCGTTTTTCTATCTGATAGTCAGTTTGGGAGGAATAATGCTGTTTGCTTACTTCATGTCTCGGAGGGGAACAAGTTGATTTCTTTAACACTCGTTGTTCTTGGACTGATACTCACATTCTATGGGACTGTGGGAATTCTCGTCTGCCATTCACTTCAGAAGCTTCACTACATGGGTATTTCGGATACTCTGGGTTCTGTTCTGATAATCCTCGGAATAATGATGGAATGGAAACAAGCCACTGCTATGCTCTCTGCGGCAATAGTTCTTTTGCTAATTCTGGGACCCATTGTATCTCATATAATAGCGCGAGGCATGATCAATAGGGTGAAAAGATGAAGTTCTTACCGGCTCTTTTGCTGTTGATATTTTCGCTGTACACTGTTACCAGAAGAAGACCTCTCATTGCGGCGCTTTCAAAAGCCATTGTGAGCGTGAGCGCTGCCAGCTTCTACGTGTTGGCCGCCGCTCCAGATGTTGCTTTGGCGGAAGCGTTGCTCGGTGCTATGCTTTCCACATTTGTTTATCTAATAGTGCTGAAGTCTTCGGGTAAGTTAAGAATAGGGGTGGTCCTCGTTTCAGGCTTGTTCGAGAGACACGGCAAAAGATACGTCGGTCTCGAGTACGACCTGCTGTTGAGCTTTGTCAGAAACAGACTCACAGATCTTGAGATTATCGAATATGAAAGTACCGAAGAGATGATTGAAGATCTCAAAGAAGGATACATAGAAGCAGCCTGTGGGGCTTTGCTTAAACCTGAGAATAAAGTGCTGGCAAATTTTCAGATTCTTGAAACAAGGTTGGCAGAAGTAAAGGGCATCTCAGTTGATCTGCTGAAAGCCAGAGAACTTGTTCTGAAAGGCGAAGTTGATTCCTCAGACGTGGTTATAACTGACAACAGGAATTTCTATGTAATTTCCGCCCTCAAAGACAGTGAGTTTGTAGAACAATTCAGCAACTACATGAAAGACATGTTGAAAAGCGGAACATTTGATTCCTTGATAAGAAAGTACATAGGTGATATGTCATGAGAGCGTTTGTTGTCGTGATTTGCCTGATATTTGTCTTTGGAGTGCTTTTGACTCAAGATCTTGAGGGACCGCCAGATGAAGTGAGCGCTGCTGAAATTATAGCTGTTGAATCGGGTGCGGCGAATGCCACCACTGGAGTCTATCTTGCCAACAGAGTCTATGACACGCTGTTTGAAGTTTTAGTCTTTTCTATAGCGACCATTGGAGTGAGTTTTTACACCAGGTTTCTTGGTGATTTTGAAGAGAAGAGTCACGTCGTGGATAGCGCGGTGGTTACAACAGGAAGACTAATAGCTTTATTAGCCATGTTATCGGGTTTTTACTTAGCCTTTTGGGGCCATTTAAGCCCCGGTGGAGGATTTGCCGCAGGCGTTGCAGGAGGAACAGCTCTTTTGTTGGTGGCTTTGACGAGCAGTTTTGAAAATATGGAGCGTTCCTTCGAAAGAGTCCATGCGGTTGTACTGGAGAAAGCAATGACAGCCGTTTTCACGGTTTGTGTTTTGCTGGAGGTCGCCGGCTGCTCTGTACCAACAGGTAAAGTCGGCAGTCTTCTAAGCGGTGGATTGATCCCCATTTACAATGTCATAATTTTCGTGAAAGTTACAACGGGAAGCTGGATCATAGTTTATTCCTTCATCAAGCACAGAGGACTTCTGTAGCAACCGGCTTGGCAAAACAAGAGTGTCAAAATCATTCTTCAGATGTTTCGCCGTACATCAGTGAATTCAAAAAATCCACAATGGCAACGACCTCAGGTGTCATAGGCTGATAGCTTTCTAATATCTCACTGGCTGAAACCTCAGCTCCGTAGTAGATTTTGTTCGCCTCATGATCGACTTGTACAGCTGCTCCCTCAAGCGACAAACCGGCAAAGAAACCTTTTGTAATGGAATACGAGTATATCGATGCCATCAAGCGGTAGTCAGTATCGGCAGATAATCTTCTTCCCAAAGGTCCAGCCGCAACGCTCACATTACCCCCTAAGGTGAAATTGTCACGTGTGAAACCTCTGATAGCTTCTTCATTCATCAGCACCAAGACTAATGAAGTATTTTGAATACCTACCTGAGGTCCGAAGCTGAGGCCCGTTAGTTTGACAAAACTCGGACCAAACCACATTTGTGTGGTCGTGTCATACCTCAGCACGAATCCTTCTCCGTATTGACCGCCGATCAGGAACCCCACTTTTAAGAGTGTCGGATAAATCACAATTCCTTGAGCTTGCTTGAGAAGCTCTGTGAAAGCTCCGCTGTCGGGAATGGAAGAAAGTTCTTTCAGTGTGGAGAGAGCGGAGGTCAAACGCTCTGTGGGGCTTGAAGCCATGGCGATAACTGGAATTATCAGTAATAACAAAAAGACCTTTTTCATACTTGCACCTCCTATGTAAATAGCTTATCATAGTAATGCTTCAAATTCTTCGATTATCTATGAAAACTTGGAGGTGAAAACATGTTGGATCTTTTCAACGAAATAGATAGAAGGGGGTGTAGGTTTGTCGATTTAAAGGTTGTGGATCTATCAGGACGGTGGAGACATGTGACTCTTCATCGGGAGAGTTTTACAGAGAAGACATTAGAGCATGGTGTTGGATTTGATGCTTCTAATCTTGGGTATGCAACTCTTCACAAAAGTGACATGGTTATTATTCCAGATCCAGATACTCTCTTTTTTGAAAGAATAGGTGAAGAGCAAGTCGCGAGCTTTATATGTGATGTCTATGATGCGGACACACTTCAGCCAAATGCGCATGATCCGAGGAGTATCCTCAAAAACGCGCTCAAAAGCATTTCAGATATCGCCGACGAGGTTTTTCTTTCTCCTGAGTACGAGTTTCATGTTTTTGATGAGGTTAGATATTCCGTTCAGACCAATCAGATAATGCTCGAGGTTAACAGTCCAGAAGGCTTTTGGAATGCCCCTTTTGAAGGTGAGTACTTCGTTGGGAGAAAACGTGGCTATCACAGAATTTATCCGTTTGATCGATTCATGGAGCTCAGAAATAATATCGTTGAAAAGCTGGAGAATATCGGCATTTCTGTGAGGTATCATCATCACGAAGTTGGAAGTACGCAGTTAGAGATTGAAGTCAATCCAACGACGGCTCTTCGCGCAGCGGATGGGATTCTTCTGGTGAAACACGTTGTTAGGAACGTTGCAGAGAAGCAAGGATTTCTCGTTACTTTCATGCCCAAACCCTTGAACGACGAAGCTGGAAATGGTATGCATGTTCACCAGTATTTGACGAAGAACGCGGAAAACATTTTTGCCGGTGAATCCAGGGGCGACGTTTCAGAAAAATGTCTGTCCTATGTGTCGGGTCTGTTGTATCATTGTCCCGCTTTGATGGCTTTCACCAACCCGTCGACAAATTCTTACCGGAGGCTCGTTCCTGGTTTTGAAGCCCCGACTCACCCCACCTTTGGCTTTGCAGACAGGGGAGCCGCTGTGCGCATACCTGGTTACATCAAGGAGAAGAAAAACACCCGCATTGAGTTCAGAACGATAGACGCTTCGTGTAATCCCTATCTTGGGATAGCTGCGATGATTCTTGCGGGAATAGACGGAATAAGGCGTCAGATGGAACTCGACAAGATCCATGGAGGCGCTCTTCCCAGTAGTCTCTATGAAGCTGCCGAATCGCTTGAAAAAGACAATGATTTTCTGAAAGAGGTTTTTCCAGGGTCCTTGATTGAGTATTGGATAAAGATGAAGAAAAAAGAACATCAAATGGTAATGGCTATTCCTCACCCAATTGAGTATCAGTTGTACTTCGATGTGTAGTGGTCTGTTGTATAATAACATTGAAAGCTTGAAAAGGGGTTGCTGGATAGAAGGTGAGTCGTTGCCTTGAAGGTTTTTCAAAGTTTAGGGAGGTGCTCTCAGTGAAGGTTAGAGTTGATGAAGCGACATGCATTGGTTGTGGAGTGTGTGAAAGCCTTTGTCCCGATGTCTTCAAGATGTCAGACGAGGGGAAGGCTAAGGTAATCGAGCCAGAAACTGAGCAGGATTGCGCAAAGGATGCGGCAGATAGCTGTCCAACCGGCGCAATCACGGTAGAGGAGTGAAAAAGAGGCGGCTGAGCCGCCTCTTTTTTCGTTCAATAAAGGGTTTGCGACGATTGTTGAGAAACTTATTAGAACATAAACAATTCTGTTCCTTGATATTCCCTCCCATGAGTAAGATAATATGAAGTGAACCTACCTAATAAGGTTTTCCACTTAACGTCCTTTATAACTCTTTTCTTGAGGAGTAAATCTATGAGAGAGAAAATACTGGGGGCCATAAAGGGAAAAATAAATCGTCGATCGTGGGAAAACTGGTTCAGCACATTTGATGTTAAAGAGATAACATCTGAGCAGGTTACTTTCGAGGTGGGCAATCTTTTCATAAAAGAATGGCTCGAAAAAAAGTACGGACCCACCATCTCCAAAGCACTTAAGGAAGTTTTCGAAAAGGATATGCCTTTTTCTATCGTTTACTCGTCTGCAACTGAAACTTCTGTCAAAAACGTACAAGCCAATGAACCTCTTGTTAAGAAAAGACCTTTGATAATAACCCCGCTCAATCCAGGGTTTAGCTTTGAGAACTTCGTTGTGGGTCCCAGTAATATGTTTGCCTACAGTACCAGTGTTGAAGTTGCTAAAAACCCAGGCAAATTTAACCCGGTTTTTCTCTGTGGAGGAGTTGGGTTAGGTAAGACTCACCTTGTCCAATCCATAGGTCATTACATATTTAGGCATCACCCTGACCTGAGAGTAGTGTATCTCACAAGTGAAAGGTTCTTGAATGAACTCGTCGATTCAATAAAGTTGGGAAAAGGTTATGAATTTCGAGAAAAATATCGCACAAAGGTGGATGTTTTGTTGCTCGATGATGTTCAGTTTTTGATAGGAAAAAAAGGGATTCAGAGTGAGCTCTTTCACACATTTAACGAACTTTACAATGCCGGTAAGCAAATTGTGATCTGCTCGGACAGAAATCCAAAAGATCTTGAAAAGTTTCAAGATAGGTTGATTTCGCGGTTTCAGATGGGAATTGTGGCTGAAATTGGAAAACCAGATAGAGAAATTTGTAAAAAGATTGCCTTGAAGATGATTGAACATGAAAAAGCATCCTTAGATATGGAAATTGTGGAACTCATAGCGGAGCACTTTAGTGATAATATTCGACGACTGCGCGGAGCAGTTGTTAAACTTATAGCTTATCAGCAGATGTCTGGCGAAAAAGTGACTCCCTCAGATGCCTACCATATATTGGGAATAAGTTCGCTTCCACCTAAAATAGGAGCAAAAGAAAGGATTTTCCTTGCTTTGAGTAGCGTTTTTGGAGTATCTCAAGAAGAGATCTTGAGCAGTGCTCGGCGTCGCGAAGTTGTTAGCGCGCGTCACATAGGTATATACGTTGCAAAAACCTATCTTGGAATGTCCCTAAGAGCTGTGGCTGAGCTTTTTGACAGATCTCATCCAACAGTTTCTCACACCGTTAGAAAAATAGATGAGCTCATTGCAAGTGGCAACATGATGGTGCGTTCGCAAATTGAAAAAGTTGTCGATCAACTCAGAGCTGAGGCCCTTGGTCAAAATTCATGAGTTCCTTTAGACGTATTTCAGGTTTCAGTGATCGGTTCATTAGATCCTTCATCGCGTTTTGAATATTTTTCCCTTCATACAGTATTTCCTTCACCTGCTGGCAAACCGGCATCTCTATTTTCATTTCTGAGGCAAGTTCAAGAAGGGGTTTTACTGTGTACACTCCTTCTGCCACCATGGACATGTTTTGAAGTATGTCTTGAAGCTTTTTTCCTTTTCCAATCATCTCTCCGACGTATCTATTTCTGCTGTGTTGACTCATACAGGTTACTAACAGATCTCCAATGCCCGCGAGTCCCATGAAAGTTAGAGGGTTTTGTGCCCCATAAGCTGTTCCAAACTTCACCATTTCATAGAGTCCTCTTGTCATCAATGCCGCTTTTGCATTATCCCATCCACCCAAGCCATCGAGAATTCCAGCTCCAATTGCGATCACGTTCTTCACCGATCCGCAGATCTCAATACCCAGCACATCTGTGCTCGTGTAAACTCTGAAATATTCGCTGTTCACACTTTTTTGAATTTCTCGACAAAGCTTTTCATTCTTTCCTGCTAAAACAACACTCGTGGGTAACCGCCTGATAACTTCTTCCGCGTGACTGGGTCCTGAAAGCACGAGATACTCCGCATTTGGAAGAAGGGATTGAACAATTCGGCTGACCGTTCTATTCTTCCTGTCTATGCCTTTTGAAAGATTCAAAACTATCTTAGGAATCTTGATTCTCTCTAATACAGACTCAAGATATTTAACGGGTACGGCTAAAACTACAATATCCGATCGCGCTACTGTTTCGGTTAAATCCGTGCTTGCACGAAGGAGCTCAGGCAGTTGCGCGTTGCCCAGATACTTTCTATTTGTGTGATACGTGTTTATCTCGTTGGCAAGATCTTTTCTTCTGGCCCAGATTACAACCTCGTGTCCATTCTCAATCAACAATTTTGAGAACGCGGTTCCCCAACTGCCCGCGCCAATAACGCCGAATCTCAACCCTGGATCACCTCAGCAATTTTGAAAACGGATTTCTTTACAGTGGGGGTTCGGTATGGAATTGTGCTTGGATCTATTTTCACAATATACGATTTTCCCCTTTTTTGAATCAGCACAAAATAGCACTGTTGAAAGCCATTGTCGCTCGAAATAACCCTCAGCAGAAATTCGTCGACATTGCTGTATACGTTTTTAACCACGAAGACACTCTCTTGATCTTCATGGAAAACCTTATCTCGCAGCGCTTTCACCTTATCTTCACAGACATTTTTCAAGTGAACATGGGGCATCTCTTTATCCTCCCAGGTAATCCTTTTTATACTTGCAGATTTGATCTTAACTGCCGCTAGTGCGTAAATCACTTTGCCTCTGGAAAGCCACTTTTTTTCATATCTGGTACTAACCACGTTTTTGTTAAGCGCTTCGCTCATTTTCACAGAAAAGCATTT
>Ga0190334_1000693_pt1 | contig 15806 bp, 15 predicted proteins | sample 48720478_MG_FD_161270 | JGI IMG/M metagenome (GOLD analysis project Ga0190334, IMG submission 161270) | Hydrothermal vent sediment bacterial communities from Southern Trench, Guaymas Basin, Mexico - 4872-04-7-8_MG | ecosystem: Environmental > Aquatic > Marine > Hydrothermal vents > Sediment ...
CTTGATGGGTCAACTCCTTTGCTCAAATATGCAGCAATAGGAGCCATCTTATCACGAGCTTCGAAAGTGGAAGGGGAATCACTTAAAAAATAGTGAGCAGCATCAACAACTCTAACATAGCTTTCCTCTTTTTTTAGAATTGGAGTTAAGACTCCGTTGTCAGGAGCTACAAGATAGTATCTTTCATAACTTACCAAAAGAATTCCTCTCTCAGTTCCAACTCCGGGATCAATAACAACAAGAAATATAGTATTTGGAGGAAAATATTGCAAATTTTTCTCCACCACAAAGGAAGCAGAATCAATGTGAAAAGAGGGAAGACCGTTAGCTATATCAATAACTTCGGCCTCCGGGTTAATTTTGGAGATTACCCCTTTTAAAACACCGATAAAATAATCCTTTTCTCCAAAATCAGTAATAAGTCCAATATATTTTTTCATTAAAAAATTCTATATTATTTGAGGATAAATTTCAAGAAATCCTTTCTCCAGAAAATGTTTAATCTTATTTATATGTTAAGATATTGACAAATATAATGTTTAAAAATTAAAATTATAATATGAAAAAAGGCTTTTTATTGTCCCTCTTCTGTTTAGCTGGTTTTTTACTTAATACGGTAGAATTCATTATTCGTTTTTTCGGTAAAAGTGTGTGTGAAAAGGAATCATGCAAGATAGTAATGTCATATGTAAAATACGGAGATATTATACTTGTACTCGGCGGAATCATTGTTTTTCTCATCTTGTTTTTAGCGTCTTTGCCAATCGAAACAAACCAAAACTTCTCAAAAATATTTCCGTTAGTTTTTGATTCTCTTTTAGCAATCTCAATCACAGCGGAGGGTTTTTTGGTTGGATTTCAGGTATTCAGAGTAAAAACATATTGTTCTTTTTGTTTTACTGTTTTCATGATTTTCTTATCTGTGCTTCTCTTAAGAATACTTCAAAAGAGGTTGCTTCCCTTTATAGGCTTGATAAATTTCGGTATGATATTTTCCCTGATGTTTTTAATTTCCTCTCCTTTACAGCCAAACAAGTGCCTTCCGGAGTCGAGTTATACACTAATTTATAGTAAAAACTGTCCTCACTGCAAAAGAGTAATGAAGTTTTTAGATTCAAAATCAGTAAAATATACTGCAATTCCCGCCGAGAAAAACAAAGAGTTTCTGAATATGTTTCAAATAAATAATGTTCCAATACTCATTATAAGATCACAGAATGAAGTCAAAATAGTTACAGGAGAAGAAAAGATTAAATCTCTATTTGATTTTAATTTTAATAATCAAAAAAATAATTTACCCTTTCTTCCTAACCAAAGTGATTCCTGCAAGATTGGAGCACCTTGTAAATAAGTATCGGTTAATTTAAAAGTTTGGCTACCTCTTCCTGCTTTCTCCAATCCCCGAAAATTTTACCTTTCGGTAAATATTTGTTAACAAACTTTTTAACCTTTTCTGGAATTTTCCCTGCAGGCTTCCTATAAAATGGTGTTTGAGGTAAAGGCATAAATGTGTGAGCATGAATCCTTGCCCCATAATTTACAAGCTCTTCCATAAACTCCACACTCTCGGAAATATCCCTCTCCGTCTCTTCGGGAAGTCCGAAAATAAAGTCAACATCAATCCCATAGCCATATTTTAAAGAGAGTTTTACAGCATTTTTAACATGTTCAACCCTATGCCCTCTGTGAATTTTCTCTAAAAGAGTATTACTACCTGTCTGAGCCCCTATAACAAGTCTTTTGTTATCAGTATATTTTCTCAAAAGCTCAAGTGTTTGCTTATTCACATGCTCTGGCCTTATTTCTGAGGGAAATGTCCCGAAAAAAATTCTTCCATTATTCTTTAAAAGCTTTCTCATCTCTTTAAGAAGTTTTTCAATTGCATCATAATTAATTGTCTTTCCATCATGGGAACCGTAGGATAAGGCATTCGGAGATATAAACCTCATATCCCTCATCCCCCTTTTTTTCAAAATTTCAACATATTTTAGAATATTCTCAATACTTCTATGCCTGACTTTTGCCCCGAAAAGCTGTGGAGTCTGACAATAATAACAAACATAAGGGCATCCGCGAGTAATCTCAATGGGACCGAATTTTTCATACTTTAAAGAAAACGGAGGATAATCATCAAGTCTGATTTTCTCACCTTTAAGACCTGAAAAATAGTCTCCACTTCTCACAAAAGAAATTCCTTTTATTTCATTAAAATCTCTTTTATTTAAAACCGCATAAATAAAGCTCTCAAAACTTTTCTCGGCTTCTCCTCTGAAGACAAAATCAAAATCATTCAAAAGAGTCTCCTTTGGTACTCCCGAAGGGTGGGGACCTCCTCCTATGATAAGAACCTCCGGATATGCTGCTCTGATTTCTTTTGCAATTTTATAGTATTCAAACTTTTGCAGAGTGAAAAATGAAAAGAGAACAAAAATTTTACTCTCTTTTTCAGAGGTTATTTCTTTTAATAATTTGAAAAGAGATTTTTGCTCTTCCGGGTAAAAGATTCTTACGGACTTCTCAAACTCCGGATTAATCTCAAGTACCCCTGAAAGAGTGTTCATTCCGTATCTATTACCCTTTTTGTAATAAAACACAAGTGAAACTTTACTTCTCATCGGTTATTTTAATTGAGATTAATAGATTTTTTCAAGATATTTTAAAAGTTTTTTTATGGCTCTTCCCCTGTGGGAAAATTTATTTTTAACCTCAGACGGAATCTGTGCAAATGTTTTTCTTGTTTTTGAATAATAGAAAATAGGGTCATAACCAAAACCATTGCTCCCCTGAGGTTTTTCAAATATATAACCACAAACCTTTCCCTTGAAAGTTTTAATAAGCTTTCCTCTGTGAGCAAGAGCTGTTACACTTACAAAACAGGCTTTTCTTTCAGGTTTATCTTTACCTTTAAGCTTTTCCAGGATTTTTGAGATTCTCTCATTATCATCTTTACCTATTCGTGAAGAGTAAATTCCCGGAAATCCTCCCAATGAGGGTATAACAAGTCCTGAATCTTCCGATATAACAGGTAGCTCAGTTTTCTCGGAGTAATAAAGTACTTTGATTATTGCATTCTCCTCAAAAGTTTTACCACTTTCCTCGGGCTCTTCAATACTGCCTAAGACATCATCAAGTTTTAATATCTTTATATTTAAGTCTGAAAAATATTTTTGGAATTCCTTTACCTTTCCGGAATTTTTTGTTGCAAGCAGGATTTGATTAAATCTCTTCTCTTTCTTCAAGTCTGAATTCCTGTATTCCTTCAAGTGAGTAAGCACGCTGAATTAAACTTTTTCTATCAAACTCTTTTGCGGTAAATTCAATATCCCAGTAATAGATAACATCCTCTTTACCCTGAAGATAGCTTTTAATATCATCCTCATTTATTTTGAACTTCTTAAATATAACGGATGATTCAAGAGGGTATGTTGACTTAAGATGAATAATATACCGCTTAAAAGGCCTTTCAATAACATCCTCAAACTTTTTTAAAAGTGTAAGAACCAGGAGGATGAAAATAGTGGAAACAGAGGATATAACATAAAGCCCTACTCCAACTCCCATTCCTATAGAAGCTGTTACCCACAGAGTGGCAGCGGTTGTAATTCCATGAATCTCAGAGCCTCTTAACTTTATTATAGTACCTGCACCCAAAAAACCTATACCTGTAATTATATTTGCCGCTATTCTTGAAGGGTCTCCGAGAACAGTGCTTCCGGCTTTTACCATCTCAAGTGAAATAATAGTCAAAAGAGTTGAACCAAAAGCTATGAGAATCATTGTCCTGAATCCGGCAGGTTTCCCCTTAACCCCTCTTTCCATCCCGATAAGCCCGCCCAAAAGCAGTGAAAGAACAAGTTTAAAGAATATGTTAATCATCAAGCTCCTCCGGATCCTTTGAGATAAGCTCTTCAAATTTGCTTTTTGCTTCCTGCTTTTTCTTCTGGCTTATGTCAAATGCAGCTTTTAAGGTTTCATCAACCAACTCCTTTTTCTTGATTTCCTTTCCCAAGAGCTCGTCAAGAGAAGCTTTTTTCTTTGCTTTGTGTCTTTCAACCTTAACCACCTGCTCAGTCTCCCTGTCCACCCAGAGAATTGATTTACATACAGGGCATATTATTTTCATTATCTTTTCACTCATTCTTTATAATAACAAAAAAGAGAAATGAAAAAAAGCTTCCAAACACCCTTATAGCCTCAAGCATTTTTTTGTAAACTTTTTAGGATAACACACTTCACATTCCCTAACACAAAAACTCTTTTTCTGAATTTCAGGATAATCTTTTTTTACCTTATTATTTTAATGTAATCCCCTGTTTTCACTCTCTCATTCAGATGAAGATTGTTTATTATAGTGATTTTTTTCCAGAATTTCTTAGAAATAGCATTTGATACAAGAAAGGTTTGAAGAGAAACATTCCTTTTCACCTTTCTTACATAAACTCTGAAAGGTCTTCTGCTTAAACAATAGGGATTATTTAAAGTTGCAAAGGAGTTTAAAGAATAAAAGATTGCTCTTTTCCTTCTTTCGTATGATTCCGGCGTTGCAGCTACCAAAAAAGTGTAAACATAATCTCCTTTTCTAACAGTATCAATAAAGGCTCTTACTCTATTTTCAGCACCTGAACTTTGTTTATTGTAAATCATAAAATCTATGTAATAGGCAGGAAAACCATTAACATTGGCTTCTCCGTATCTTAATAACTCTGTATTGGAGAATTTTTTATAAACTGTCTCAGCATATGTCGGAAGTTGCTTTGTTGTCTTTTCCGCAAAAAGTATAATAACAGAATTTTTATCCTTTGAAACCATCTTTACCTGAGTGGGGGTATTGTAAACACTCCATCCGGGAGGTATTTTAAAGTAAAACCTCATATTCGGATGACAGAATCTTCCATTCTCCACAAAACCCTGGCGGGGATCTTTTCCATAAACGATTTTATTTATTCTCTTAAGATAAAAAGGTCTTCTTACTTCCAATTTTTTATCTTCTGACTGAAGAAGAGAAACTGCTCTCTCAATTCTTTTTTTTGTGAGAGGGTGTGTTGACAAAAAGTTAGGCAGATGGGGTCCCCCAGCTTCCTTTGTGAGATTTTCAAGTGAATTGAAAAATTTCACTATTCCCTCCGGATTATAACCTGCTCTTCTCGCATATTCAATTCCCAGAGAATCTGCCTGATATTCATTATCTCTGCTGTACTTTAAAAATAAAAGCTGGGTCCCTATTGAAATAAGAGGAGCAGCATCCCTTACCTTTTTGCTCAAACCGGCAGCTACCAAAATCCCCGCATTAAAAAGAAGAGCTCTTGACATTGCCTTTGCAGAATGCCTTGCATTTACATGCCCTAACTCATGTCCCAATACTGTGGCAAGTTCGCATTCACTGTTAAGTATTGCCAAAAGACCCCTTGTTATGTAAATATATCCTCCGGGTGCCGCAAAAGCATTGACTACCTCAGAGTCCAAAATTGAAAAATGATACTTCAAATCTTTCCTATGAACATGTTGAACAAGCCTTTGGCCAACCGTATTTATATAAAGATTAAGTTTTCTATCTTCGTAGATTCCGTATTCAGACCTTACACTATTATCAACGGATTTTCCCATTGCAATTTCCTGAGATTCTGAAATAAGCATAAGCTCCTTTTTACCCGTAACAGGATTAACTGCACAGCCCCAGACAAAAATAAGAGCTATAATAAAAACAAGAATAAGATACTTTTTTACTCTCATATCTGCCTCCTCTCTTTTATTAATACATTAAGAAAAATAAAATGTCAATTAAGGATTTAAAAGAGATACAGAAAAGTTTTGTCTTCAAAAATGTCGGAAAGTGCGACAAACCTGTCATGTTTTTAATATCTCTACACTTTAACTAAAAAAAGCACCTTTTTTACACAGTAAAAAAAAGAAATATAAAAATGGCACGCTTCTTGCTATCCTTTATATAATTACTTTTTAGGAGGTGAAAATAAAAGGAAAAAAAGTACTAATTATTTTAATTGGGATTTTTCTTTTAATTAATTTTAGCTATACTCAAATCAAACTTTCTGATCTTAAAAAACTTCCGGACCCTGTGGTAAAGGATATTCAAGTAACCAAAAATTGTGAGCTATTAGTTACTATAGCTAATATTGGTAATGCCGGAGTTCAAACTTCCTACTACACTCAAATAGCGCTCCAAATGCTTGTTGACGGAAAAGCGGGAGGAGGTATGGTGCTATCTGTTTTTGACAAAAACTTTGTTTTCACAAAACCCCAAAAAGTTCTCACAGTAAACTGGTTTCCAACAGCTACAAAAGAAAGAATCGGGGATGGCTTACCTCACAAAATTACTCTTGAAATTGACCCCGGAAACATCCTCCCGGAAGCAAATGAAAATAACAATGTCTTCACAAAACCCCTCTCCTGTGGAGATGGAGGTATCAGTCCAAAAAAACTTCCAGATCTTAAAATTACAAACTGCATACACCAAGATAACCTCTACCCTGGAGAAGAGATGGGCCCTGTTAAAGTAACAATTAAAAATGAAGGAACAGTGCCTGCAAGTAATTTTTCAGTGGAGGCAGTCCTCTCAGAAGATAGAAATGTAAAGATTGAACCACATTCATATTCTTCACATTTTACTGATGATGTGTTACTGAGAGGAGGAAGAGAGCTCATAATATTTTTAGGAGCAAAATCAACAAAGGCCATTACAATACTCGGGCTCAATACGATTCCGGCGGATACTCCCTCTGGGACTTACTATTTAGGAATCATTGTAGACCCTGAAAAGAATGTCCCTGAATCAAACGAATACAATAATCTTTTCGCTTTTCCAATAAATATTCTTCCTCCTTCAAAACCTGATCTCCTACCTACCAATATACGATGGACCACCAATTATTCAAAGACTGGAGGAAGAGAGGGAAGTGTAACATTAATAATCAAAAATCGGGGTAATATAGCTGTCAGAAACTTTTTTGTTGACTTCATACTTTCAACAGACAGGAATGCTCAGGTGAAGTACCATAAGTATTCTCCAAACTTCTCCGAAGATGTTTTACTAAAAGGGGGAAGGACCTGGATAAAATATATTGGTCCTAAAAGCACCATAACCGTTGGGGTAAAACAATTGGTTATACCTTCTGAGGCACCAGCCGGAACATATTACATCGGAGGAATTGTAGACTCAGGAAATGCCATAGCAGAAACAATTGAAAACAATAATATTAAGTTTTTGCAAATTCAGGTTAAAAATAAGCTAATTAAATTACCCAAAAAACTAACAATTGTAAAGCCAAAATCAGTTAAACTTAATAATAAGTAATCTTAATATTTAATAAATACAATAAGGAAAAAAGGCAAATTGATTTTGGATAGCAATTGATATAAAATATTTTATGCCTTCACTTGAAAAAGATGCGAAATTTTGTCCTTATTGTGGCTCCACTCTTGACAAAGTATTCGTGGAGGGACAATGGAGAGCTTATTGCCCAAAATGTGATAGGGTTATTTATGATAATCCAGTTCCTGTTGTAGCAGGTGTTATAATAAAAAATAACAAAGTACTTTTAATTAAAAGAGGGATTTATCCGCGTAAAGGATTCTGGGCATTGCCGGCAGGTTTTGTTGATACTCATGAAACAGCGGAGGAAGCACTTATAAGAGAGTTAAAAGAGGAAACAAATATTAATGTAAAATCTTACAAATTTTTAAGAACAATCAATCAAAAAGGAATGAGATACACATCGGTTCTGATAATAGGTTTTCAAATCACAAAGTATGAAGGGGAAATAATCCCGGGAGATGATGCGATAAAGGCAAAATTTTTTCCTCTTGATAATATCCCGGAACTTGCTTTTTCTTCGCATAATATTCTTCTGGATTCTACAAAATAGATGAAAGATTTATCTTCTGTTCTCCATATAATAGCTACCCCGATTGGCAATACAGAGGATATTACACTTAGAGCTATTAAAATTCTTGAAAAAACCCAAACAATAATCTGTGAAGATACAAGAAATGCAAAAAAACTTTTCAATTTACTCAATATCTCTATAAAAGAGAAGACTTTTATAAGTTATTATAAGGGAAAAGAAAGTTTAAAATTAAAAAAAATCATTGAAATTATAAAAGAAAAGGGGGAGGCTGCTTTAATATCTGATGCAGGTACCCCCCTTGTTTCTGATCCCGGATATCTACTCATTAAAGAAGCAATTAAACAAAATATTAAAATAATTCCTGTACCGGGGCCAAGCTCAATTCTTACTGCAATAATGAGCGCAGGTATTAAAACTGATAATGGTTTTGTATTTTTAGGTTTTTTACCAAATGGAAAACAAAAAATAAAAAGAGTCTTTCAAAAATATCTTAGTTTACCAACAGCTTTTATCTTTTTTGAATCACCAAGGAGAATAAAGGAGAGCATAAAAATTCTTTCTGAAAATTTCGGAAAAAGAAATATAGCAATTTGCAGAGAGCTTACAAAGATTCACGAAGAAATACTTAGAGGGAAAACAAAAGAGATACTGGAATATATGAAAGACAGAGAGTTAAAGGGAGAGATAGTAGTGGTTGTTGAAGGAGAAATCAGAGAAAGAATGCCCAAATCGTATGAAGAAATTAAACAAATACTTTTCACTACAACAACATTAAGCGAAAAGAAAATAGAGAAGATATTAAAAAACAGAGGATAAATAAATTTTATTATAACCACTCTTAAATTAAAATTCTTAAAATATTACAAAAATAATTGACAAAAAAAACAAAGAATATTAAAGTAATAGAGTATAAAAAGAGGTTAATATGATTAAAAGAGAAGAAATTGGTTCGTATTTTTTTACGTTAAAGGGTAAGGACACTTTCTCCTTAAAAAGATTTGAAAAAGAGGAAAAAGTAATTTTCAGATATATTCAAAACTTTAAAAAAGAGGATAAATTAGAAAAAGTATTTAAATTAGAATACCTTTTAAAGGGTATAAGAGATTTTTTTCACCTTGCAAATCACCCGAAAAAAACAAAGGAAAAATGGAATTTTATTGAAGAGGGGAAAATCCTAATTGAAGTTTTCAGAAAAATAAGGTGTATCTACAATGAACTTTTTGGAAATAATGAAGAAAAAAATTTTCTGAACTTTGTTGAATCAAAATTTAAAATTTCTCTTGAATATTTACTTGAAAGTGAGCTTGAAAAGGAAAAGTGGAGAGCAGAAGATTGGATAGATTATTTTAGAATCAAGCTTGAAGAGATAGAGATGTTCCTTGAAATAATATCCAAAAGCAGCTCTTTAAGATATAGAGAATTTATGATCGTGGGAGATATATACTTGCAAGAGTTGGTAAAAAATCCTTACATCTACCCTTTTGTCAGAAGAAATTTTAAAATAGAACTTCACAGAGTAGTGCATAAAGGAATTAGAGAGATTTTACTTTCAATTGATGATATTGAAAAGAGATATGTGTTAGGAATAAATATAATAGAATCATTTAAAATTTTAAGAATAATTCAGGAAATATCAACAGAAAAGAGTTTTCCCATTGATTATTTCATTCTCGTGCACATAAGAGGAAACCTTGAAAGATTAAAAACATATAAAGGGATTAAGGAGAATAAAGAGATTGTATCATTAATAGATGAGACAATTTCAAAGGTTTACAACATTATACTCGCAAATATTTTCACAAAAAAAAGAAAAGAAATTTTGTTCGAAAAATCAAAGAGCATTCTTGCAGATATGCAAAAGGAAGTGGTAATAAAATTATTAAAAACTATAAATCCTGAAATAGACAATGTTTCAATTTTTCCCGAACTTTCCAATAAAAAGAAATTTTTGAAAGAATTTTATGAATCCATTGAAAGGATACAGGAGCTTATTGATAAAAGCTTAACTAAAAACATAGAAGAATTCAAAAGTTCACTTTTAAAGGAAATGAGAAATTTTGAAAACAATTATCTTCTCTATTTAAAGTTAAAATACTGGGAAAAATTTTATAGATTATTTTTTGCAATAAAGCACTCCCCCCACAAATATCAACTTTTAAACAGAATAAGAGAGTTTTCGAATTTGATAGAAGCAATAAAAAGGGATTCACTAAGCCTTTAACTTTTCGACTGATTTCAAAAACAAAAAAAGATTGAAATATCTCCTATTTTCAGCTAAAATCTTAATCTTTAAGGAGAGAGAATGAAAAATTATGATACTATAATTGTAGGTGGTGGAATAATAGGTTTAGCCACAGGTTTCTATCTTACAAAATTTGGTAAAAAGGTCTTGGTAATTGAAAAAAGATATCCGGGAGCAGGCTCAACAGGACGCTGTATAGGAGGGATAAGACAGCAATTTTCAACATCCGGGACAATTCAGCTTGCAAGAGAAAGTTTGAATCTTTTTAAGGAACTTGAAAAAGAGTTTGGCTTTTCCGTGGAATTTTGTCAGAGCGGTTATCTTTTGCTGGCTCATACGGAGGAACAAAAATCTATCTTCCTGAAAAATATAGAAATCCAGAAAAGTTTTGGAATAAATGTAGAGTTTATTTCCGCAAAAGATATAAAAAAAGAATTTCCATATGTAAACACGGAAGGGATACTCGGAGGAGCCTTCTCACCCGAAGATGGACAGGCTTTCCCATTTTTAGTTTTAAAAGGTTTTATAAGAGGAATCACAAAAAACGGAGGAGAGATTATTACAGAAACAGAAGTAAGTAGTTTAATCGAACAAAATGGAAAGATAAAAGGGGTGAAACTTTCGAACGGAAAAATTATCAATAGTGAAATTGTCATTAATGCGGCAGGCCCATGGGCAAAGGAATTGTCAGAAACTGTGGATATAGAACTTCCTTTTGTCCCTGAAAGACATGAAGCATTTATAACTGTTAAAATTAAGAAGTTTGATCCCATTATTCCCATGCTTGTGGATTATAGAAAAGATGGGTGCTATTTTAATCAGAGAATTAACGGACAGATTATAGGCTGCTATACACCCGTACCCAATTATCCGGGAAAATCCACAAAAGAGACTTTTGAATTTTTGTATGAAATGAGCAGAAGAACTGTCCGCCTTGTGCCAGCCTTGGAAAAGGTTCATGTGCTTAGGCAGTGGGCAGGCTCATACACAATGACTCCGGATGGTAATCCGGTAATAGATAAGACAGAAATAGAAGGCTATTTTGTTGCAGGAGGAATGAGTGGACACGGTTTTATGTTAGGACCGGCAACGGGGAAGCTTTTAGCAAGCCTTATAGCGGAAGATAAATTTTACATAAATATGTCAGAATTTTCTTTAAATAGAAAATTTCAGAGCAAAGAGCTTTTAAAATAGAATGGAAAATCCGTTTATACTGAAAGTAAGAAATTTACAAAAAAGTTTTAACAAAAAAATCGTCCTTAAAAATATATCATTTGAGGTAAAGAAAGGCTTCGTATTTTCAATAGTTGGCCCTTCAGGTTCCGGAAAGTCAACCCTTTCAAAAATTATATTGGGGCTTGAAAAACCGGACTCAGGAGAAATCTTATACAAAGAGACTCCTATAAAAACACTCTTGCGAAAAAATAAAAAAAAATTCAGGAAAGAAATACAAATAGTTCTACAAAACTCAGCTTCAAGCTTTAATCCAAGACACACAATTAAAAACATTCTGAGAGAACCCTTCATATTTCATAAGATTGAATACTCAGAAGAAAAGATAATAGAGATTCTTAAACAGGTGGGATTGGATGAATCCTTTTTAAACAGATATCCGGATGAAATGAGCGGCGGGCAGAGACAGAGAATTGCAATCGCAAGAGTTTTAATTTTAAAGCCAGAATTATTGATTCTTGATGAAATTTTACGCGGACTTGATATTTCCTTGCAGGGCCAGGTAATAGATTTAATTTTGAAATTAAAAGAAGAATACGGTTTTAGCTTAATTTTTATATCTCATAATAAAAAAATAGTTGAATTTGTATCAAATGAAATTTTTGAGATAGAAAATTAAGTTGTTGTTAACCTTGTATCTCGCCCTGAAATAGGTCAAGAATTTTTCAGTTTTTCCCTCCAAATCTTTTTACAAACTTATTAAAAAGCCTTTCCTCTTTTACGATTATCTCTCCTGTCCCGTTCATCCCTTTATAATACTCTATCCTTTTACCAAAATTGGTAATCAATCGGTTTCCCAATTTTATCCGGACTCTAAAACCTTTCCCCTCAATATAATCCTTATCCTCCTCCTCACCCTCCAATATCCCATACTCCCTGTATGGATAACCAGAAAGCTTTATCTTAACTCTCATCCCTTCTTTTATCTTGATAAAATCAACTTCTCTCACAAACCCAACCCCCGTATATGCACCACTCTTAAAACTTCTCTCTATCTTTAAATTCACAATTACCTTCTCAGGATATTTTATTATCCATGATACAAAAACCATTATCAACAAAACCACAAACACAACACTCATACCCCATCTCACAACCCACGGAGGTATCTTCCCCATTATCTCCTGTATCCGTGGGCTTCTTTCCCTTAAATTCCTATCCCTTTTCATTTCCCAAGTTCCAGTTGATTCTTTACAAGCTCATAATACCTTCCCCTCTTTCCTATAAGCTCTTTGTGATTCCCCTCCTCAACTATCCTTCCTCTCTCAAGCACTACTATATTATCCGCATTCTTCACTGTGCTTAATCTGTGAGCCACTACCACCACTGTCCTTCCTTTGAAAAATTCTTCCAAATTTTCCATTATCTCCCTCTCGTTTTCAGCATCAAGTGATGATGTAGCCTCATCCAGAAAAAGATATTCCGGCTCTTTGTATATAGCCCTTGCCAAAAGTATTCTCTGCTTCTGCCCTTCACTCAAACTCAAACCCTCCTCTCCTATCTTTGTCAAATACCTCAAAGGCAGCTCTTTCATCACAAAATCATATATGCAGGCTATCTTCATCGCTTTTTTTACTCTCCCAATATCCGGTTTCATATCTCCGAGACTTATGTTTCTCACTATCGTATCCGAAAATATATACCCATTCTGCATTACAACACCCACCCTCTTTCTCCACTCTCCCGAATGTATCTCTTCAAAATCAATATCTCCTAATCTTATGCTTCCCCTCTGAGGCTTAAAAAACTTTAAAAGCAGTTTTATCAAGGTTGTTTTCCCGCTTCCCGATACTCCCACTATTGCCGTTATCTTTCCTTTTGGTATTACGAGGTTCAAATTCTTTAAAACAAATCTATCTATCTCATCATCATCTTCATTATCTCTTTTATCTTTTTTATTTTCTCCTTCATCATAATTTTCGTCCTCCCTGTTTTCTCTGTTTTTCTCGGGATTCTTTCCGTTTTCGTCTTCAGGCTTATTCACAGGTTGCGATTTCCGCTCCATTATTATCTTCTTCCTTCTCCTCTTCATCATTATCTTTTCCCCCCTCCTCAACCTTTGCAAAACTATCGTATGAAAACCATAAATCATTTATTATTATATCAGCTCCCCCATCCGGTATCTTTTTTTTCTCTTTCCCGTAATCCTCCTCCTCTTCCCTCTCGTGTATCTCTCCTATTCTTTCAAGTCCTATCTTTGCATCCTGCAAGGTTAATAAAAACCCTATTATCTGATCTATCGGTCCCTGAAGCTGTCCTATTATGAATGTTATCGCAAGCATTGCTCCGAGGGTTATACCCCCCTCTATCACGGATTTTGCCGCCACTATTGAGATTATTATATTCTTAAACTGGGTTATCAACTGTGAGCCTACGAGTTGTATCTGACTCAAACTCAATGATTTTATCCTTATCTTAAAAACTTTCGCCTGTATGCTCTCCCACTCCCACCTCTTTTGTTTATCACTATTACTTATCTTTATCTCCTCTATCCCCTCTATTATATGGATGAGTTTTCCCCTGTTCAATGATTGCTGATTAAACATCTTAAAATCAAGTATCCTTCTCTTTTTTAAAAATATTATCACCCATGAGGTTGATATTATGCTTCCCACAATAAATATCAAAAATATATGAATATTGTATATTAAAAGAACAACAGAAAGAACAATTATATTAAAAAATGAAAACAGTGTCGTTAGAGTTGATGCTGTCAAAAGTTGCTCAACCCTTCTGTGATCTTCTATTCTCTGAAGTATATCTCCTATCATTTTGGAATTAAAAAAACTCATGGGTAATCTCAGAAGCTTCATTAAAAAATCAGACACCATTGATATGTTTATCCTTGTTCCCACATGCAAAAGTATCCAGCTTCTTATTATATCCGTAAAAGATGTCCCCAAAAAAAGCATGAGTTCTGCAAAAAATATCAGATACACAAAATTAATATTTCCCCCGTTTATCCCGACATCAACAAGCGCCTGATTTAAAAAAGGGCTTATAAACAGTATTATGCTTCCCGCACTCATTCCCAAAAACAGTTGGATTATATATTTCCAATAAGGTTTAAGGTACGAAAGAACGAATTTGAATCCGCTTTTTTTCTCTTTTTTTCCCTCTGCTTTATAAAACTTTTCAGTAGGCGTAAGAATAAGTGCTATTCCGGTTTCTCCGTCCGTTGAAAATCCTTTCATAAACTCCTCTTTTGTGTATTTAACCTTACCGAAACCCGGATCAGCAATATAAACGGTATCTTTTTTTATCTTATAAACAACAACAAAATGGTTCTGGTTCCAGTGGATTATTGCCGGAAGAGGAACCTCCTCCTTTAATGCTTCAAAATCAAGCCTTACCCCTGTTGTTCTGAACCCGACACTCTCTGCTGCCTCGCTTATTCCCAAAAGAGATACTCCTTCTCTTGTTATACTTGACCTTTCCCTTAAAACATAAAGAGGTATATCCTTTCCATACCATTTGCATATCATCCTCAAGGATGCGGGTCCGCAATCAACCGCATCATACTGTCTTTCAAAAGGAAATTTTTTCATAAGAACTATCTTATCCTGCAAAGATTAAATTTTCCTATAACATATTCATAATTTGATATCGGAGGACAAAGATATTTATATAAACAGTTCTTGCACGGCTCAACCTTATCTCTCGTCTTAAGCCAGCTCTCACCCGAATCCATCTCCCTGTATATTATCTCATAAAGCGAATCTCTCTTTATATTCCCGAGCTTTTTATTATTCAGATTCGCATAAACACTCCCGTTCTCAAATACGGTCAATCTTCCGAAATCATTAAAATTCAAAGCCCTCCTTCCGTTTATTTCCTTAAAATCCAATCTCTCCTCTTTTATATCCTCTTTTTCCGTAAAAACATTTTCCTTGAAAAATTCAATATTTTCACCTGTATAATAAGGCTTTAGTTCAGTCTTATCCTTTATCTTCAAATCACCTATTATCATTTCAACTCTCTCATAATCTCTCTCATCCCTTATTGCAAACTCAACTCCGTAATCTATCCAAAGATTATCAAGAAGTTTAAGCGCCTCTTTCAAATCTTCCCCTCTGAAATCAGGCTCAACCAATATCTTTACCAAAACCTCCTTATCTTCGAAAACTTTTACCCTATTCGAATAATCAATTATATTCCCATAATTCATATAAAATTGTTTTGAATATTTTAGTTTTGATATCTCCTCCATAAGTTTTTCCAATTCACCATACAAAAGTATGTTTCCCCCGATTATATTGATCCCCAAAAGCCCGCTTCCCTCAGCTTCCTGTATAACCTTCATTACATCCTTAACTCCGAGTTTCTCCCCTCTTCCCTTTTTACAAAACATAAATTGTTTGAATCCTCTCCCGCATATATCACAATTCTTTTTACAATCACTGTTTATATAAAATGTTATTGTTTTAAGATAATTCATAGCCTTCTCTCCGGGAGAACGATAAAAATCA